>TBL_comb47_HYPODRAFT_10002486_pt1 | contig 22712 bp, 23 predicted proteins | sample TroBogypolimnion_40_FD_10682 | JGI IMG/M metagenome (IMG submission 10682)
AGATGCGATGGTGCGCCGTTCACCGTGATAGAAATGCCTTCGCGGTTCATGCCCGAAACGCAGCCTGCCATGCCCGCCCACGCCAGCGAAATGAAGGCGATGCCGTTCTTCGGCTCGCAAATAATCAAAATTCTATCCTCGTCAAAAACCGGGTCGGCCTCCCAGTCGAAATTGCGTCCGCACAGCAAATGGTTTTCCGCCGTGGCCGCGCCCCACGCGCCGAACGCCGTGCAGCCGCGCCGGATGAGCGGGCTGTTCATCAGCATGTAGGAAATGTCCTGCGCGCCGTGATAATTCAAAATCCGGTTGTAATACGGCCCCATTTCCGAATGTATATCCGGGCAGCCGCGCGCGATGCCGAGGATTTCCATCTGCATATCCGGCGTGATGGTTTCCGTCATGTGCCGGTTTTTGTAAGTGACGAAAAATTCCAGCGTGAACTTGAGCCAGCGATACGGCGCGACGTGGTTCACCAGCGCGACCACGGAATCTTCCTGGCGGTGAATCTGTTTTTGCGTCAGCACGCCGTTCGCGTAGCCCATCTCAAACGGCGTGCCCGTGAGGTAAAGCACCGGCAAATTCTCGCGTTTTCCAAACCAGTTTTTCCCAAGATACACACGGTCGCCGCGCGGTTCCGGCGCGAGCGAAGCAATGGCCGGCGTTTCCGCCAATACCGGCTCTTTGGCCACCCAGTGATACATGAGCGCATACATCACCGCCCACAAAATCAGCAGCGCCACGACACTGCCGCCCGCAAGCCACAGCAGACGTTTCAGCCATTTGCGGCGACGGCTCACGGCGACACCTCCGCTTTCGGCACGACCATTTCCGCAATCCGCAGTTCCAGCCGGTAGGCTTCCGCGCTGATATCGAACTCATCCGGAACTTCAGCAGGCGTGCTGGCAAATTTCCGAAAATGTTTCGGCACTACCCGGTAAAAAGTTTTCCCGTCCTGCCACAAATCCAATTCCTGCCAGCGCGTGCCGTCCGGAGAAAAAATATATTGCGCGGTGACGCCAGCGGAATCCTCCGTCGTCAGCAAATTCAATTTTCCATCCGCAAAACGTCCGGCTGGGCGCAAATTCGCCGGTGCCACAAACAGCCAGCGCAGATCGCGGGCGACAAACCTGCGGCTCCAGTCTTCGCGGAAGAGCGGCGTGACCTTGAGCAGTTCGCAGCCGCCGTCGGCCTTCACGCGCAAATCCGTCACCACGCCAAAAGTGCTGACGATGGCCAGATGACGGCCTTCGGCGGGCGAAACTTTCAGCAGGCCGTCGCAGGTGAATTGTTTTCCGCCCGCCGTCACGATGGCGCGCTGCGTCGCCCGATATTCCGCTGGAAAAAGATTTTCCATCGTCTGCTTCGCGCGGGAAAATGCGGCGCCGTCGCTTCCATAGTTTGGTAAAACGTCGAGCGGGGCATAATGCTTTGGAGTCGCGCAGCCAGTGGCAAATGCAGCAATCAGCGCAACGAACAAAAGATGTTTCGCAGTTTTGGAAGACATCGGGTCAAGGTTTGGCATCGGCTGCGGCGGCGCGGATTTTTTCAATGTCCACCGGCTCGCTGCGGTCGAAAGTTTTCGGCGGCAGTTCCAAATTCACAAACTGTTCGCTGAATTGAATGTTCGTGTAATCGCCGCCGTTTTCGCGCAGCACCACGCGGCGCGTGCCTTTCAAATCCACGGTCAGATGCACTTCGATTGCCGCCATCATTTTGCGCATCGTCTCGTTTTTGGGGATGAGCGTGATGACCAATTCGTCCGTGCTGTTCGTCACGGTGGCGGTGTAGTTGCGGCTGTCGCCGGCGTAGCGGCCGTCCATGACGCCGGCGATTTGCGACACGACATTTTGCAGCGCGTCGCCGAGACCTAGGTCGAGCTTCTTCCATTTTTCATCCGTCCACTCAAACTGCGCCACGCCGGAGCCGTCGGAAACCAGAATGGATTTGTAGGGAATGGTCGTCTCCCAGCGGATGCGGCCCGGCTTCTGGAAGCAGAGAAATCCTTCCGACCGCAGCGGTTCGTTGAACAGCGACAAATGCCGTTCCTGCACAAACCGCGTGAACACCGTCTGCGCCCGGCCCATCGCACTGCTAATTTGAGCCAATGAAATCGGGGCATTTGTCTGCGCGCTGGCGGTCGTCAAGCCAAGTGCCAGCAGCACCGCCCCAAAAATAGTTTTGAGATTTGAAAATGTTTTCATTTTTCGGCCGTCAATTCATCCAGCCGCAGGCATTGGTAGCCTGCCGCCTCCAGTTTGTCCAACAGCAACGCCACCACGACCAGCAGCCGTTCGCGCGGCACGCCGGCGTCATGCAGCAAAAAAATCGCGCCGGGCTGGAGTTTTCTCAGCAGCCGCGCGGCGACTTTTTCCGGCGCATCGGCGCGGCGATCCAATCCGCGCGCCGTGTAGCCGACGACTTTCAAACCGAGCTCGCCGGACACGCGGAAAATGCGGGGATTTGTCAAACCCACCGGCGGACGAAAAAATTCCGGCGCGCGTCCGGTGGCGTGTTGGATTTCCGCCTGCGTCCGCGACAACTCATCTTGCAGCCGCCTCGCGGAAAAAATATTTGTGGCCGGGCTGTGCGCAAAAGTGTGATTTTCAATTTCGTGGCCTTCCGTCGCCATGCGCTCCGCCAGTGCCGGCTGCTGCGCAACGCGTTTGCCGATGCAAAAGAAAGTGGCGCGGACTTTTCGCGCGGCCAGCAGCGCCAGCAGCGCCGGCGTGTTTTCCGCGTCCGGGCCATCGTCGAACGTAAGCGCGACCACTTTTCGTTTCACCTGCACGACGCAAAGGCTTTCGCCAAACATCTGCCATTGCGGGAACGAAACGCCCAGACCGACCACCGTGCCGGCTAGCGTGCAAAGCGCCATGAACCACCAGAAGCGCGCGGCGCCGTGGGTGAAATTGAAAACCAGCAACTCCGCCGCGAGCGTGGCCAGGAGCAACACTTGGTATCTGGTCAGGCGCGGATGCAACACATTCCTTTCGTTCCGGTCGGTGAAAAAGTGAACAGCACGACCGTCCGGCACGCGCCAGGCAAAGTGATTTTGTCAGCCGTGCAAAATTCCGGCGCAATTTCGCCGCGCACCAAACCGACCGCCGTGACAAAACCAAAAGCCGACGCGGAATGATGTGCGCCGCAGGCGTGTTTGTATGCGCCACAGGCAATTTTCTTGCCAGCCAACTTGGACAACGATTCCGGAATGGCGCGATAAAAATCATCCGGTTGCGCCAAACCATTCGCGCCAGTCAGAAGCAAATCCAATTCACTGACGGCAATGCCGTCGCGTGCCAGCGTTTCCAAAATCCAACGCGCCTCGGTTTCGGCGTTTTGGTTTTCCGAACGGCCGATGCGGATGGCGGAGACAAACGCCAGCGGCGACGCGGCATATTGCGCGCGGCCAAGCGTGACCACCGCGCCGCCTTCGCCGGGCAGCGGACGCTCGCGGTTTTTCAGCGCGCCGGCAAACGGACGGATTTCCGGCGACGACTCGTGCCACCATCCCCAGCGGATTCCGGCGGCAAGCGGATATTGGTTCAGTTCGTCTGCCGCGCCGACGACCGCGAGTTCCGCGCGGCCGGAAGTGAGTTCGGTCGCACCCTGCCAGAGCGCTGTTTCAAAAGAAATATCTCGCTGGATGGGCGTTGAATTCAGCCCGGAAAAATTCAGTTCGATGGCGATTTGCGACGCGAGCGAGTTGTGGACGGAACTGGTGAACAGCGACGGGCGCGGCGCGCGTTCGTCCTTCAAAATCATGTTTTCAACGAACGCCGCCGTGTCGTTGAGCGAGCCAAGTCCGGTGCCGACGGCGACGCAGATTTTTTCCGGCGCAACCGTCTTGGCGAGTTTGGGAGAAAAACTTTTTCGTGCAGCAACGAGCGCCAGTTGTTGAAGCCGGCTCAACTTGCGGCGTTTGGCGGGTTCGATGAATTGCTCCGCGGCAAATTCGCCGGCGGCATAAACTTTGGCCAGCGCAGTCGGCGAAATGGCCGGGACGGCAAACGACGAAGTCACCGCGCCACCGCTGCGGAATGTCGCGGCAATTTCCGCAAGTGAATTTCCGGCGGCGCTGACTACGCCAACGCCCAGAACGGCGAAACTTTGATTCTTGATTGCGGATTGAGGATTGAGGATTGAGGATTTGGAATCCGTGCGCTCAAATACCAGCGCGACATTGTTGCCGCCGAAGCCGAACGAATTACTTAAGATGCGCGAGACGGGCTGCGCGCAGAATTCCTTCACTGGTTCCAAGCTGAGTTTCTCATCGGCGACTTCAAAGCCGGGCGTGCCGGGAACTGCCTGTTCGCGCAGCGATTGCACGGCGAGCACGGCTTTGATCGCGCCGCTGGCCGCAAGCGTGTGGCCGAAAAATCGTTTCACGGAGGCGACGGGCGGCACAGCGCCGCCAAAAAGTTTCTTTAACGCCCGCGATTCCATCGCGTCGTTGTCCGGCGTGGCAGTGCCGTGCGCGCTGACGAAATCAATTTCGCCAGGCTGAAGCTGGCCGCGTTCGAGGGCGCGCTGCATCGCGGCGAGCGCGCCGCGTCCCTCGGCCTGCGGTGCGGTGGCGTGGAAGGCGTCGCAACTCGCTCCCCAGCCGGCGAGCCGCGCGAGAATTTTCGCGCCGCGCGCGATAGCGGTTTCCTCGGCCTCAATGACGAGCATCGCCGCGCCTTCGCCGAGGCTGATGCCGGTGCGCCGCGCGTCGAACGGACGGCAGCCGTTCGGGTCGAGCAGCAGCAGCGAGCCAAAACCGTTCAGCGTGAGCCGCGACAGCGAATCGCCGGCACCGGCGAGCATGAGGTCGGCCTCGCCTTGCTCAATCAATTCGGCGGCGGCGAGAATCGCCATCGCCCCGGCGGAACAGGCGGTGGAAAGTGTCGCCACCGGGCCAAGTGCGCCGATTTTTTTCGCGCACAAATCCGCCGCGCCGGCACATTCGTGAAAACGCAAAGGGTCAAAGCGGTGTTTGTTTTCGCGGAGCAGCGCGGTAAGAAAAATTTCCGTGCACAACATTCCGCCGACGGTTGCGCCCAGCATCACGCCGACGCGGGCGGGATTTATTTTTCCAAACCCGGCATCCAGTCCGGCCGCCGCCAGCGCCTCACTCGCAGCGATCCAGGAAAGTTTGTCCGAACGCGAGCCGCGCACGTTGCCGGCGAATTTGTCCACATTTTCACGAACCTGGCCGACGAGGTGGTTGGCGTAGCGCGGCGAGGAAAAAAGCGTGAGCGGGCCTAGGCCGGAGCGGTTGGCGCGCACCGATTCCCAGACCGCCGCCACGCCACAACCGGCGGCGCAGATGATGCCGGTGCCGGTGATGACTGGAGCGCGCCGGAACATCAGGTGCGGTTGGCTGCGACGAATTCGGCGAGCGCGCGGAGCGAGGCGAAGGCCTTGTCGGCAACCGCGCGTTCGGTGATGACGATGCCGTAGTCCGACTCCAAAATCGCCACGAGTTCGAGCGCGTCAATGGAATCCAGCTCCAACCCGGTGCCAAAAATCGGCTCGTCGGGATTGATGTCGGCAGGCGTGACGCCTTCGAGGTTGAACCCGGCAATGATTTTGGTTTTCAGTTCTTCAATCAAGGATTCCATAGTGTATTATGCAAGCGTAACTTTCCGCGATTTGTTTTAGCAAGCGTGTTCCGGCACGGAACACAGCTTTCTGCAAACGTCCCCAAGCGCGCCGGGGATGAACAATTTTTCGCGGGGCAAATTTTCAGGCCGTCCCAGCAGCAGCGCCGCGCCGTGCCAGCCGTGTGGCGAGAGAGTTTTCGGCAGGGAAATGGAATTAGCCGTGGACACATTGATCGCCTCGATGCCGAGGCATAAAACCATTTCGGCGTCGCCGGCGCGCAGCCATTCGGCGGCTTCGGTGAGGGCGTTCGCGCCATCCGTATCCGGCGCAATGAGCGACAGCACCGGGCCTTTCAGCCGGTGGCGGATGCAGATTTCGCCGATGACGGTGCTGGGCAGCGTGTAGGCAAAAATGCTCGGGCGCGGCGTCTGCGCGAAACGGATGTCGGTATTGAGCGAGCCTGTAAAACTCTCCACGATCACGCCGAGGCTCTCGCGGCGCGCTTCGGGCAGCGCGTCAAAATCCACGGCGAGCAGTTCCGTAGCCATGAAACCGATGCGGCACATCAAGTCCATCCGCAGGAAGCGCGATGGGTCGGAAGCGGACAGCAATGACCAGTGCAGTCCGTCCAGTTCGCCGCGCGACAAATTTTCCTTCAACGGCGCCGGCCACGCGCGCAGGCCGGTCTCGTCGTTGCCAAAACCTTCCGGGCCGAGATAGCTGGCGGCATGGATGGTCAAATCTTTCATGGCAATTCCCTTTGCAACACCAGCGCGGCATTGGTGCCGCCGAAGCCGCAGTTGATTTTCAAAATGTAATTCAGATTCGCCACCGCGCGTGGTTCGACGAGCAATGAGTCCGGCGCAACCGGGTCGCGTTCGCGCAGGCGTGGCGTGCCGGGCAATAAATTATTTTGCTGCGCGGCCACGCAGAGCGCCGTTTCCAAAACGCCGGCCATGCCGAGCGTGTGGCCGAAAATGCCTTTGCTGGAACTGAACGGCGGCACGCGGTCGCCGAAAACAGAACGCAGCGCGAGTGATTCCATGGCGTCGTTGTAAGGCGTGCCGGTGCCGTGGGCGTTGACGTAACCAATATTGTCCGGCGCGATTCGCGCCTGGGCCAGCGCGCGCTGGATGGCGAGCGCCAGGCCGGAACCGTCGCGCGACGGGCCGGTGAGGTGGTTGGCGTCGTTGCTGGTGCCGCAACCGGAAAGCAAAATGGCCGGTGCCGCAAGCAGTTCGCGTTTCACCAGAATGATGGCCGCCGCGCCTTCGCCGAGGCTCAGGCCGATGCGCGATTTGTCAAACGGCCGGCAGCCTTCGGGGTCGAGCGATTTCAGCGAATTGAAACCTGACAAGACAAATTGCGAAATCAAATCCACGCCGGCGACAAAAACGACATCAGCAATTCCGCGCTGAATAAAAGCCGCGCCCTGCTGCAGCGCACTCAAGCCGGAAATGCACGCGGCGGAAACACATTGGACCGGGCCGCGACAATCGAACACTGCCGCGAGGTCGGCGGCGAGAAACGCGGGCTGGATTTGCCGCTGCGCCACGGCGGAAACGGGCTGTTGGCGGACGAGTTTGTCGAGCGCTTCGATGTTGGCCTTGGTCGTTGAAAGAACGAATCCGCGTCGGGTGGCGGGAACAGAATCCAAAATCGTCGCCGCATTTTTCACCGCTTCTCTCAATGCGGCGGCGGCGAAAAGAAAAGCCCGTGAATCAGCGTGTGCTGCATCAGCGCCGCGAAGTTGCGCCGTGATTTCATCCGCAACAAAGCCGGCTACGACGGATTGGCTGGTTTTGCCGATGAGCAATTCGCGACGTTGCAACGCGCTGGCGTTCGAGAACACGGCGCGTTGCAGCGCTTCCATTCCCAGCCCGGCGGCCGTGACGACACCGCAGCCAGCGATGGCAATTTTGTTCACAGCTGTTTCCAAAGCGCTTCCCAAGTCTTGAGTTTTTCCAGCATGAACGGCGGCCAGTTCAAAATCAGTTCTCCCGCCGGCGTGGTGAAAACCTGGCTGGTGCTGCCGGTGGCGAGCAACGTGTTGTCAGTTTCGCGGCGGATTTCGTAATCGAAATCCAGCCGCGCGCTGTCGGATTTGAGCAGGCGCGTGGTGACGGTGAGCGTGTCCGGCAATTTCGCCGGCGCGAGAAAATTCACCTCGACATGGATGACCGGGATGGCGATGTGCTGCGCGATGAACACGGGATAATCAATGCCGAGTCGCCGCCCAAACGCACGCCGACCTTCCTCAAAATAATTGACATAGTGCCCGTGCCAGACGATTTGCAGCGCGTCCACTTCGTTGAAACGGACGAGCACCGTGGTCTGATCCTCGATGAAGTCGCGTGGCGAGCTTCGCCGGATGGCGCGGCTGCGGGCTGAGTTGTCGGATGAAGTCATGTCGCGGATTTTGCCGGAGCCGTGGCGGCGGCGGAAACTAATTCAGCTTTGTACGTCGTCGGAATTTCGTCCCAGAACGGAAAAATGTTGAACCACTGGAACGGATATTGTTCCGCCACGTCGGCGAGGCGTGCGGCGTATTCAGCGACGTGCGGCTGCAACGCTTCGGTTCCGGCGCGGAGAATTTCGCGCGGAATAAATTTGGCGGGGAACGAAAAAAACCGGTAGTGGCCGAGCTTTTCGCGCACGACGAAGGTTTGAAAAATCGGCGTGCCGCTCACCGCCGCGAGCAGATACGGGCCGACGGGAAAGCGCGCCGGGCTACCGAGAAACGGCGTGCGGACATCCGCGCCGCCGAACGAGCGGTCGCCGAGCAGACAGACGATTTCGCCGCGCCGCAGCGCCGCCGAAATGGGAATGCTGCGCAGCGGATGGCCGTCGGTGGCAATGAGGTTGAATTGTTTCGCCGCGAGCGCCCGGTCAAAAAGCTGCCGCAGCCGCGCCTCGTCTTTTTCCAGCACGACAACATTGACGGGTTTGCCGAGACGACCCAACAGATGGCCGCCGATTTCCCAACTGCCGACATGCGCGCCGAGCAGGATGACGCCTTTGCCGCGATCCAAATAATCTTTGAAGAGATATTCACCCTCGTGAATGCAATCGATTTTCGTGCGGCTCATGATGACTGCCAGCCGGTCGAGCAGCGTGACGCCGAACGAAAAGAAGTGACGATAGACGAGCAGCGGCCATTTCCAAAATGGCTGCGGGCCGAGCACACGGCTGAGAAAATCCTTCGAGCAGCGGTAGCCGGAGGGATTGCAGAGCGTGAAATACGCGGCGACAAAAATCAAAAGCGCGTAGGCCCAGCAGACACCGAACCGGCGGATGAGCTGGACGAAAACCCAGTTGCCAAAATAACCACCGCGCGTGCGACCGGACCAGCGAGGAATAGTTTTGCTAGAAGGTTGCCCTGCTGCTTTATTGGGCATACATCAAGTGTTCAATTAAACCGAAATATGAAAAACTTGCCGCAAGTTGCCCTCACTCCAGCAATTTGAGATGGCTATTTTGTTGAAATCCCAAAATCAAAAATACTTGAAGCTGGCCCTCCCATTAATCCACCTCCCCTAGCATTTAAAAACCCATACTCACCATCGGCCAGGTCTTCTTTGGGCGAAACTTTATAGACGCCAGGAGATATTTTAGCAGTGTCAAAAACCACCTGCGCCTTCGTTTCAACGCCGTATGATACGCCCGAAAAAGGCGCCACCGAACCAACAACCAAAACTCGTTCATTGTGTGTCTTGGTTTGTTTAATAGTCAATCTTGCCAACACTAACTCGGTGGGAGTGGTTGCACCCAACAACGGGGTTGAGCCTTGCGCCCCAAAGTAAAAATAAAACTCCGGCTTGCGTTCGCTGATTTGCGTGACAGCATGAATTCCTTCAAAATAATCTCGCATGGCTCCACCAAAGGGTCCACCTCCCGTGTGTGACTGGCTTGAGCTTGTAGGCATAATCTGAATCATCTTAACGTTGCCATTTACATTTTGGGCCAACCAAACGCCTGGTTCACGTGAAGCCTTAGGATCATTTGAGTCGCCTTGCGCCACTGGCACTGATTCGGTAGTAGTCCTTGCTGGAACGCCAGACATCATTGCTTGGATGATCCGATCGGATACATTTGCTGCTTTTAACTCCTTGAGGGCAGTGATGCTTGTCTCAAAATTGCATTTAGATGTCTTAATCTTTTCCAAGATTGTGTCATCGTTGAACCCAAATTTCTGAAGATCAAGGATGGATGAATTCGACAGGATTTCTTCAGCTTTTGCTTGGCCGGCCGGCGGGTTGGTGGCAATGGTATTGTCTGCCCGCACAGTCAATAAATTAAAGTGGATTAACGCTACCAACAAAAGAAACATCTGAATAGATTTAAGAAGTGGGCTAGTTAAGTGTTTCATATAAATCAAATTGTTGTTTGTTAGCGAACTCATTGCCGTGTTGCAAGTGAAATTTTCCCTAACCTCAAATATTAATTTCGATTTTTGGGCCGTTGTGAAAAAAACTTTGCTTGAACTTTCGGCGATTTTACCAATTCACAAATCCGTGCAATGTCCTCAAACAACGGACGGTCATTAACGAGTTGGGTTGATGCCTCACGCACTACCTGATGTAGTTTCGCGTAATCTTTGCCCATCAAATCGCCGCCGCGCAAATCGGCGGCTTGCGCGAGCGCGAGCGCCTGGATTGCGGCGAGCTTCCAGACTTTTTCAGTAAGCTGGCGCGTCTGTCGGGCGGAAATCATCCCCATGCTCACTACGTCCTGATTGTTCGCGTTGGTGGAAATCGTCTGCACGGAGGCGGGAGCGCTCAACATGCGACATTCGGCGGCGAGCGAGGTGGCTAGTAGTTGCACACCCATCAAACCGGAGTTCAATCCCGAATCGCCACCGGAAAGCAGGGGCGGCAAGCCGAGGCTGTAGCGCCAGTTCACGAGGCGCTCCAATTGACGTTCCAACAGCAGTGCACACTTGGCAAGGCCGATGCGCAGGTAGTCACAGGCCATGGCGATCTGCTGTCCATAAAAATTGCCGCAATGGATGATGGATTGCGTTTCGGGAAACACGAGTGGGTTATCGGTGGAAGCGTTGAGCTCACGTTCGACAACTTGTTCGATGTGCCAGAGTGCCTCCTGAAACGCGCCTAGAATCTGCGGCGAGCAGCGGACGGAATACGGGTCTTGAATCTCGACTCCCGGTTCAACCGGCTTGGCGTGGGAACCCCATTGGTGCTCGTCAATTTCCTTTTGAAATTTCGGATGCGTGCGCAGATGCGCGGCGATGCGCGCGGCGACCAATGACTGCCCGCGAAAGCCGCGTGCCTTGTGGACTTGTTCGCAGAGCACTTCCGGTGACGACCAGAGCGCCTGAAATAAACACGCGGAAAGCAATTCCATCCAGCTCAAGAGCTGCGCGGCTTCGTGCGTGGCGAGCGCGGCGAGGCCGGTCATTGCCGAGGTGCCGTTGACGAGCGCGAGACCTTCCTTGCACTGGAGCGTGACGGGCTGCAAATCGTTTTGTGCGAGCGCTTCGGTGGCAGGCAGACGTTTTTCACCAACGCGAACATGGCCGAGTCCGACGAGAAAACGCGCCATATGCGCGAGCGGCACCAGATCGCCGCTGGCACCGACGGAACCTTCGCTGGGAATTTCCGGAAGAATATCGCTGTTGAGCGCGGTGATGAGCAACTCGACAACTTCCGGCCTAATGCCGGAAAAGCCGCGTGCCAGCGCATTGGCGCGGGCGGCCATGATGGCTCGCGTTTCAATGGCGGAAAAAAGATTGCCCTGACCGACGGACAGGTGATGTAGCAGATTCAGCTGGTGCTGCGCCAAATCTGCCGGCGAAACCCGCGCGCCACTCAATGGGCCGAAGCCGGTGTTGATTCCATAAACGGCGCGCGGCTCGGCGGCAACTTTTTCCACCAGCGCGCGGCTAGCGCACATGAGTTCGTGTGCGGAGGAGGGTAGTTCGCATGTATCCCGCCGATGCGAAAGTTCCCAAATGTCGCCGAGCGTCAGCGTGTGTCCCGTCAGTTGAATCATCTTGCTATGATGGTATTCAGTTTGCAGCCCCACCCGCAACAATTTCGCGCGGTGATAAAAACGTGAGCAATGAAGTTTTCCTGCTTCTTCTCTGCGTTTTTGACGACGAGAAAACAGTAATTGCGGATGCCGCTGGCCTTGCCGATGTTGTGCGCCAAAGAAACCAATTTAGGATCCAGTCCATAAGTTAGCCCATGTGTTAACCCTAAAACAAACATCCTTGATGTTGGAAGTAGATTGACGGTTCAGGCTAACTCACGAAGCGCGTCGTAATAATAATTCTTTTTCAAGGAGCGGGTTGGAATGTCCGCACATACGCCGCCAGCGCCTCAATCTCGTTAACAGACAAATTTTTTTGGAACGCAGGCATCACTCGTGGGCCAGTTTGGATCGCATGGATAATTTCTGCATCTGAAGCTTGCCAATGGGCGTCGGTGAGATCCTGTGCGCCCACTAGCCAGCCATGAATTGTCCGGGCCCGACCGTCTTTGCCATGGCAGGTGGCACAATTTTCGATAAACAGTCCCCGGACGTCCACCTGCTCTTTGGCATATCCGGCCTGTTGCACGGCTAGGGTTTTGTTGGAGGCGCATCCAGAAAACAGCCACGCCAGTCCCGAAACGACCATCACCAGACACGATCTTGTAATTCTATTTTTCATGCTCAACCCTTCGCGACACACAAGGTATTTAGTTTGGATGAGTAACAGCAACAGTTTTGCGCTACAGAATTGTAGTTAACGGAGGTTCTTCAGCGCCCGCTCGGCGTTCTTGATGACACGGAACCAGTAATTACGGAAGCCAAAGCCGGTGGCCTTGCTGGTTTCGCGCTGGGAGAAAACCACCTCGCGCGAGGCGATGTCGAAGGCGACCACATACACCGCGCCCTCACCTTTTTTGTCGAGTTTCACCAGACGATCTACGATGAACACCACGGCGGTGCCGCTCTTGTTTTTCAAATCGTAGGCCTTGACAATGTTATGGATTTGCTCAGGCGTGATATGCGAGCTGGCGATGATGTCGTCCGCGCCGGGCGAGCCGATAATTTGATCATTGCCGCCGTTTTTGTTGGCGACGGTCACGGCGTCAATGTCAATGTTCCAGTTCTTCTTGGTTTCCTTTTCAATGACCCGGATCCGCTCGCGCAGGAAAAGGTCGTTCCACGATTCAAAGATGCCGGGGAAAATCGCGTCCGGCTCGTTAAACTGGCCAGGACCAATCAGTCGGGCGTGTGAATAATCGAGTCCCGCCCAGACCATCTGTCCGGAGGTGATCACGGGATCTTTTGCCGCCACACCCGCGCCAAAGGCGAACAGGCTGCAAACCAGCGTCAGGAAGATAACTAATTTTTTCATAATTTTCTTTTCAAGAATGCTTGATGATTGTCGTTTGCCTGCGACGAAAGAATGTTTCAACCGGTCGCCGGCTGGCAAGTCCAAACGGCAAAATTTTCAGGCCGCAGGGGTGGTGGTTTCCCGCAGGCAAACGAAGTTGGGAAACAATTTTGTCATCTGCCGTTTCAATGACGCGATTTCAGCGGCCAGCGGATTGCGCCCGCTGCGGTTTGGCGCGCGACTGGTGGCGATGGCGGCTTCTAGATTTTTTAAATCCAACAGTTCTACCGTCAGGTTTTCGGCGACAATCTGCGCAGCCAATTCCGGCGTGGCGTCTTCGGCGGCGATTAGAAACAGCACGATGCCCCAAGCGGTGAAGCGATCCAAGTTCACCTCAATCCATTCGAGAAAACGTCGCGGCGATTTTTTCTGCCCGAGTTCCAAGTGGCTGCGCACGGCCACCGGAAAATCTGCGTAGCCAAGATAATCATAGCCGGAAACGTCACGGCCTTGCACCGTCCAGTCGCGGAACAACTGCTGCACGCGCAGGTTGAGCTGGTAGAATTTCTCGAACTCGCGTTGGTAGCGTTCCAAATATTCGTCATCGAAATAAATGTCCTGAAAGAATGCCTGGCATACGAAAACCCAATACGAAGCGTTGTCCCACACGACTTTCGCGGTCATCACCTTCGTGTGGCCAAACGTCGGAAGCTGGTCGCGGAAAACTTCGGTGAAAGCGCGTTGCAACATCAGCATCGTGGCGTCGCTTTGCGCCACAGCTGCGGGCGTCAGCATTTTTTCAAAGTGCCGCCGGATGAGCCGCGTGACCATCGTGTTGCCCATGGCGATGAAATCCGAGCCGGGACTATAAAACGGATCCAGAAACGCCGCCGCCTCGCCCACGCATGCCCAGCGGTCGGCGGAATAAAATTGTTTGGTGTCGTAGCTGAATTCCTGGAAAAACAGAAAATCCATCACGCTGAAGCTGGCGAGATTTTGCGCAACCACCGGCTCGTGTTTTTTCAGCCAAGCGAGCGCCTTTTCGTAAGTATTGATGTTCGCAATCGGATGAATCCGCTCGTCCACGACGATGCCGACGCTGGTATTGCCGGATGACAGCGGAATGAGCCACACCCAGTAGCCGTGGCCGACGAGATGGTTGGTGGAATTATAGCGCAGGCCGCCGGGGACCTTGGCGTGCCACGCGGAATTTTCCGCTGGCACAAAATTTTCCACGTCGCATTTTCCTTTCACTCGAAACCAACTCGCGCTGTGGCGCAGCGAACTGGGCCGGCCGAGGTTTAATTTTTTGTGTAGCAGCCGCTGGCGACCGGTGCAGTCCACGACCCAAGTGGATTGCAGAGAAATTGTTTTGTCGCCATTGCGTTCGCGGATGACGGTCCAGTGCGGCGCATCGTTTGCGCCGAGCGAGATTTCCGCCACCCCAAAACCTTCCAGCAAGGTGACGCCGGCGGTTTGGTTCAAGTCACGCAGATGATTTTCCAGCCGCCCGCGATCCAGTTGGAACGATGTGATGGGCGGAAAATTGCGCGGGCCATATTCTGGCCGTTTTTCAAGCGGGTCGTGCGCGTCGCCGAAAAAAAAGCGCAGGCCGTTTTTCACCAGTTGCTCGCGGTCAAGGTAATCTTTTAGTTGAAGTTTGACGGCGAAATAATGCGCGCCGAGTTCCGACGTGGCTTCGCCGACCTTGAACGCGGCCTCGGGAAGCGGACGTTTTTCAAAATCCACAACGGCCACGGACAACTCCGGCCGCGCCAGCTTAAGCTGCCGCGCGAGACATTGCCCGGCCAGTCCGCCGCCGGCGACGACCACGTCAAAAAAGGGATTTTCCACCATGTCGGCAGGAACGTGCCTAAGCGCCACACGGTTGTCAAATCCGGTATCAATAAAATCCATCAGGCAGATTAAAACCTTGACCAGTTCGTTGCCACGAAGTTCATTTAAGAGCTGTCGCATGAAATTTTCCCCATCAAAAGCGCCATGAAAGTGCTGCTCGTGCGCGGCAATCCGCGCAAAAACGGCTTCACGCAGTTTCTCACCGGCCTGTTCGCTCAGGGCTTGCGCGAGGCCGGTGCGGCGGTCACGGACGTCGACATCGCCAGCGACGAATTCTCACTCAGGCCGTGCCTTGGCTGCTATCATTGCTGGCTCGTGAAGCCCGGCCAGTGCGTCCATCACGACCCGATGGAAAAACTGCTGCCGGTCATTCTCGAAGCCGATGTGCTGGTGTGTACCACGCCGGTTTATTATTTCGCGATGAGCAGCCAGTTGAAGAATTTTTTCGAGCGCACTTTTCCGCTGACCACGGAAGGTTTGGAAACAAGCAAAATGGGAATTCTCCGCAACCGCCTGCGCGAGCCAGCGAAATGGTCGGAGAAGAAATTCATTTCCATCACGGTCGGCGCATTGCGGGCGCGCGAGGCTTATGAGCCGATTAACCAGACTTTCCGTCTCATCGCGGACACGCTGGACATGGAGCTTGGCGGACAGTTGACGCGGCCGGAATCGCATTTACTGCCCTACAAATTGTCCAAGCCGATGACGCTAAAACGCGTCGAATCCGCGTTTCTCAAAGCCGGCCACGAGGCGGGCGCGACTGGAAAACTTTCCACCAAAACGATGACGGACGCGGAACTGCCGCTTTCGCCGGACGAAAAATATTTCCGCACCTACTCGAACATTTACTGGGAACACGCCGCCGCGATGGACGCGACGAACACGAACAGCGCCAAGCTGCAAAAGCAGGTTGGCAGCGACCCGGATATTTTGATGCGCGAGATGGCGCGGAGCCTTGACCCGCAGGCGTCCGCGCGGCTGCGCACCGTGCTGCAATTCGATTTTCCCGACCGCCAGCGGCACTACCGTTTCAGCGTGGACAAGGGAACTTGCGAATTAAAATTTGAGCCGACGGAAAAACCGGATCTGCGCGTGACCTGCACTTCGGACATCTGGGTGGCGCTGTTCATGCGGCAGCTTAACGTGGCTGCCGCGCTGCGCCAGGGCGTGATCAAGCTGGAAGGGGATAAAAGTATTTTTACCAAGCTCGACCGCTATTTTCCGCCGCCGGCGGTTTGATTGTTTTGGGCGCAAACAAATTTTTGAATTATGAAAAACTTGGAAACGGATGTTTTAATTATCGGTGCCGGGCCGGCGGGCGCGATTGCCGCGTCCCTGCTGCACCGTGAAAAATTCCGCGTGCTGGTCGTCGAAAAACAGACTTTCCCGCGCTTCGTCATCGGCGAAAGCATGCTGCCCATCAGCATGGATTTATTGGCCGACGCCGGTCTGCTCGATGCCGTGCAAAGGCAAAACTTCATGCGGAAAAATGGTGCGGTCTTTCTGCGCGGCAACGAGGTGTGCGACTTCGATTTTTCCAGCCAGTTCACCGCCGGCTATGATTTTACCTACCAAGTGCCGCGCGGTGATTTCGATAAGACGCTCGCCGACACCGTCGCCGCGCGCGGCGTGGACGTGCGCTATCGCCACGGCGTGACGGCGGTGAATTTCGGCGCGACCCACGCCACGACCACCATCGAGCAACCGGACGCCGAAATTTTGGAAGTGAAATCCCGTTTCATCTTCGATTGCAGCGGCTACGGCCGCGTGCTGCCGCGACTGCTGAAGCTGGAGGAGCCGTCCAGTTTCCCGCCGCGCGAGGCGCTGTTCACGCACGTCACCGGCGATTTGCGCCCGGCGGATCGCGCGGAGGGGAAAATTTGGATTTGTATGCACCCGGACGGTGCGTGGATTTGGATGATACCGTTTTCAAACGGCAAGACGAGCGTCGGCGCGGTGGCCGCGCCGGAATTTTTCCAGAAATTTCCCGGTGATGCAGAAAAGCAGTTGCGCACCATTTTGCTGAGCGACCCGAATGCTGCGAAACGTCTAGCGAAAATGCAGTTTGCCATGCCAGCCCAGCGCATCAGCGGTTATTCGTGCTCGGTTAAAAATCTTTTCGGCGACAAATATGCGCTGGTCGGCAACGCCACGGAATTTCTCGACCCGATTTTTAGTTCCGGCGTGGCGCTCGCGCTGGCGTCGTCGCAGCGCGCGGCGCAGGTGCTCATCCGGCAGTTGCGGGGCGAGCCGGTGGACTGGCATGCCGACTACGCCGACCACGTCATGCAAGGCATCAACACGTTTCGCGCCTACGTTTCGGCGTGGTATGACGGCCGGCTGCCGCAGATTTTTTTCGCCGCGCACCGCAACCCTGACATCATGCGGCAAATCTGTTCCGTGCTCGCCGGGTATGTCTGGGACAAGTCGAATCCGTATGTTTCGCAGGCCGAGCGGGCGTTGTCCGCGCTGACCAAAATCTTGAGCAGCCCGCGCCGGCAGGCGGCAATGAAAATTTCCTCATGAATTTTTTCAAACAGGACAAACACACGGCTGTTGAAGCCAAGGAATACGCCCAGTTTCTCGCCTTTGCGCCGATGGCTTTCCAGGCCGCGCGTGCGCTGGTGAATCTCGGTTTGCTGGCGGCGGTTGAAAAATCCCACCGGCAGGGAATCACCGTTGCCGCCGCTGCTGAAAAAACGGGGTTGTCCATTTACGGCTCGCGGGTGCTGCTGGAAGCCGGACTGGGCATCGGTCTGGTCACAAACAAGGGTGACCTTTTTTTGCTCACGCGCACCGGACATTTCCTGCTGCACGACGAGATGACGCGGGTGAATTTTAATTTTGTCAACGACGTGTGTTATCAGGGCGTTTTCGATCTGGAAAAATCCGTGCGCGAAGGCAAACCGGAAGGACTGAAAGTTTTCGGCCGGTGGCCGACAATTTACGAGGCCCTCGCGCAACTGCCCGAACCCGTCCGTGAAAGCTGGCTGAAGTTTGACCATTATTATTCCGACTCCGCCTTCGATGCCGCGCTGCCGATTGTCTTCAAAAACCGTCCGCGCCGGCTGCTCGACATCGGCGGTAACACCGGCCGATGGGCGTTGCGCTGCGTAAATTTTTCGCCGGACGTGCAGGTGGGCATCGCCGATCTGCCGGGCCAGTTGAAAATGGCCGAGGTGGCGACGCGCAATTTGCCCGGCGGCGACCGCATCAACGGATTTCCGGTCAACCTGCTGGAACCTGATTCGGCCCTGCCGGAAAATTTTGATGCGATCTGGATGAGCCAGTTTCTCGATTGTTTTTCCGAAGAACAAATCCGCGCGATTCTCGGCAAATGCCGCCGCGTGCTGCCGCCGGCGGGGCGGATGTTCATTCTGGAGCCGCTGTGGGACCGCCAGAAATTTCTGGCCGGCGCGTTCAGCCTCCAGTTCACTTCGCTTTATTTTACGGCGATGGCCAACGGCAATAGCCAGATGTATCACTCGCGCCTGCTGCTTTCGCTGATTCGCGAATCGGGTTTTGAAATCGAGGAGCAATTTAATCAGCTTGGCGTCGGCCACTCGCTTATCGTCAGCCGGCCGGTGTGAAACGGGAATAATTTTCTGCGGCAGAAAATATTTCACCGCCAGTAAATTTTAGCGCGGCACCAGCGCCTTCAAATCTTTCGGCAACCACCAACGCAGCAGCGGGCCGCACATGGCCGTGGTCAGCAGCGCCATCATGACGAGCATGGTGAACAGCGCGGGCGTGAGTAGTTTTAAATCCAGTCCGATGTTGATGGCAATGAGTCCCATGAGTGCGCGAGTGTTCATCAAGGCGGCCACGCAGGCGGCTTCGCGCGCAGGCTGGCCGGCGACGCGTGCGCCCAAGAAACAACCGCCGAGTTTGCCCGCGACGGAAACGAGTAGCACGAGTCCGCAGGCCAGCCACGCGACGGGTGTTTGCAACTCGCCAATCTTGGTGTTCAAGCCGGTGTTCGTGAAAAAGATCGGCACGAATGCCACCAGCACTACTTCGGAAAAACGGGTGCGCCACGCCTTCACCAAGCCGGGTTCCTGGTGCAGCGCCGTGCCAAACAGAAACGCGCCGAAGATCACAAAGATTCCGAGTTCATGTGTGATTAGGCTGCTGGCGAAAAGTCCGACGAGCAGTAGCGCGAGGAACGGGGCGGGCATTTCGTTTCCATCCGCATTCGCCACGCTGCGCCGCCACAGCCAGCGCAGGCCGGGGCCGATGAATTTATGCAGCGCCAGAAAAAAGACGGTGATGCCGGCGATTTGCCCCAGCAAATGCAGAAGGTTGAAACCGGAAGTCACCAGCGCGGTTGCCACGCCGAGCAGCACCCAGCCAATAACGTCGTCAATCGCCGCCGCGCTGATGGCCAGCGCGCCGATGGCGGTGCGTTCCAGTTTCATTTCCAGCAAAATCCGGCCCATGATCGGCAGCGCGGAAATCGAGATCACGATGCAAAGAAATAGTTGAAAGCCGAACCGTGGCGTTTCAGGCGCGAACCGGTTGTGCAGCCACGGCCCGATGGCCAGCCCGCACACCACCGGCACGGCGATGCCGAGCAGGGAAACCAGCGTGACGGCGCGCGATTTCGCGCGCAGATGGCTGTAGTCAAATTCCATTCCGACTTGGAACAGCAGGAAAATCAGGCCGAGTTTGCCGAGCAGTTGTAGCGAGGTCTGCGTCGTCTGGGGAAAAATCACCGGCCAGTCGTGCTGCCAGACGATGCCCAGCGCGGACGGTCCGAGCAGGATTCCAGCCGTGATTTCGCCGACGGCCAGCGGCTGGCCAAAGCGTTTGCCCAGGCGGCCAAAAAAGTGCGCCGCAACAATGATGATGATCCATTGGATCAAAACCAGTTTGAGATGTCCTTCGATGGCGACCGGATTCATTAAAGTTCCCAGATGATTTCGTTCCCACTGTCAAAAGCAAATTAATAAAATCAAACTTTATTACGAACGTGCAACTACTCGAGAAATTATAGGTCACTAGGTTCACCTAATTGCAATAGCCGGTTTTCCAGTTTGCCCATCTTTCGGCTGGCGGTCAAAATTTGGTCGAAAAATCCGGTGCGTTCGCCTTTGAGTTGGTCAATCAAGTAATCTTTACCGCGGTTCGCAATCTTCAAATCCATTATTTCCCGTTCCAGTTCCTGAACCTTTTGCTCATCAGTAGCGCTCGCCATGGTGGCGGTTGGCCAATGTTTCACGTGTGTCACGGGATTTCCGAATGATTCCGAAACCGCCGGCTCGGTGGTTTTCTTCGCCCGCTGAATTTCCTCTTGAATCACCGCCTCCACACTCTGCGGCGTGATGTAATATTTTCGCTCGTTCGGATCATAGTAACTATCCAGCCGCGAAATTCCCTGCCGATTGGGCTGACACCAGTTGATGATGCTGCGCTCCGTTCGAGCCACTCCTGCCGCTTCAAACATCCGTGCCGTTTCCCGCACCGTCAACGCGTGGTTTTCTTTGCGTTCCGCATTCTGCGGAACCTTACCGAAATCTTCGGTAGCCTTCGGCACCGTGCGGAAATTTGTCGCAGCGTGCGGAACATCAAATGGTGCTTCCGCATTTTGCAAAATGAGGCCGGGCAAATCTGGCATTGGTGATGATTGATTTTCTATTGGCATGATTGGTCTGATTTTATCATGCCGTGAATTTCTTGTGAACCTGACCTGTGGATTAGCGCGAATGGAAAACCCTTGTTATGATGTAAGACGTGGAGAAATTACCGCGCGATTTCAAGGGAGTGTGGATTCCGAAGGACATCTGGTTGTCCCGTCAACTTTCCCTTATGGAAAAAGTTTTGTTCGTCGAAATCCATTCACTCGACAACGAGCATGGCTGCTATGCCTCCAACCGCCACTTCGCTGAATTTTTCGACGTCAGCGAACGCCAGATCCGCACGCACATCGGCACCTTGAAACAAAAGGGATTCATTTCCGTCTCCATCCAGAACCGCAACGACCGCGTGATCCACACCATCGGCAAGTATGCGCGTGTGCCGGACGCCGAGGTAAAGCAAATGCAGCAAGAACATCAAAAACTTATCCAAAGGATGACGCTGGGCTTCCGGGGAGGTAGGAAGTTTTCTTCCTAGGGGGTAGGAAACAAACTTCCGTCCACCCCGGAAGAAAACTTCCACAGAGTAATACAATGAGTAATCCAGTTGAGAATAAGAGGAATATTTGCTTCAAAGCAAAAAGCCGCACCGCAAATCGGTACGACTTCTTAAATGTGAAGATCTGGTGGCGATCACTTTGGCCAGAACGCCACGGCGAGGCCCGCCGCATCAAAGATGTCCATGCGCGGATCTTCACTCTTCCACACCTTGCGCTTCGGCGGCAGACGCGGCGCCAGTTCGATGGGAAACAAACCGGCCAACATTTCTGCCTGTGATTGCTTGTTGCCCTTAATCTGCCCCAGCAATTGTTCCCGCACCTTGGTGGCGGTAATCAGTTTTACTTTCAATTTATGCTGTGTGGCTAAAACGGCCAATTGTTGTTGCAACTGCTTGATACGTTTTGCCCGGCGCGTGTCGGCGGCATTCACCGCTGGCAGCACCATCACCGCCGGCTCATAACGGCGGATTAACTTAGCCACCCAAACCAGCGTGCGCTCATTTTTATTTCTCAAAATGGACTTGTTGCTGAACGCGATGAGACGGCGCGATCCTTCCATGACGGCGTAGCCGAAACCACGAGCGGTCGGAGCGATGGCTAATATGCGAACGGTGTTGTTTTGGGTCATGGGTTGTTGGGATTAAGGCTGGCAGATTCCGCCAGTTGAATAATGGATTGCTTCCGGCGTGGATCTGCATTCCGCACATTGCGGAAGGACAAAACCTTGGCCCGCTCCGCCACTCTTTGTTGCGCCTGCTGATGCAGGCCGGCAAAAAGCTCGCTCACGGGGTGACCATAAATCACCTCGTAGGCGAGTGCATCCAGCAGTGACGGTTCGCGGGCGAAGGTTTCGTCGCGACACACCTTGTTCCCCTTGTTCATACCGTTCAGACCCAGCAAAAAGCCGACTTCCTCTTGTGACAGGGCCAGACGCTTACGTTGGGCTTGCAGATAATTGGGCAATGATTTCATGGGATTAAATTGAACCGGAGTTGGTTCAGGCGTGACCTTAACGGACGAACAGAAAATCAGGCAGACGTGGGGATTTGCCAAAACCGGCAAACCTGTGGTGAAATGCGGAAAAGGAGCTACTTAACTACCTCAACAGCATAGCATTACATTGACAGATTGTCAAGTTTATGAACCGCTACTACGGGCTACAAACATGGTTTGTAGGGGCAATTTGCCCGTCACGATTTAATTCTACGGCTTAACCGCCGCACTACTAGCTCCCCAACGTGTCGTCGCGCTACCGCCCGACTTATCGCTTTCTCCCTGCGGGCTAGACGGGTAAATGACACCTAGCCGTTGTCCTTTACCAAAAAGCGATAAGTCGGCCGGAATCGCCGACACGTTGGGGGACGGGTTTTAAGATCAGGGCTACCGCCCAACCACGATTTCGCTACGCGACCGGTTCACGCCGAAGCGTGGAGAAAACCCCAACGAGTCTTGCGACCAGACTGGTCAAGACACTAGCTTTTACTACTCGCAGGGGGAAAGCGCCGCCCGACTGGGCGCTTGTTTAATTCAGCCGCGCCAACGGCGCGTCCGATTTCCGAACCGCATGATATGCTGGCTGCCCGATTCGGGTTTCAAAACCAGCCGCCATTATCTCGTCGGCGTGCCCCAAGCACCACTGCCGGCGTCACAACGTCCACCCAAACCGGGACGTATCAGGGGTGGCGGCTGGTCTTGGCATCATGAATCACGAATCACCCCACATCATCATCGGCGAGGAACCAGGCTGGGGCGATCCCCAGCCCTTTGGCATTGCCGCCGTGGACGAAC
>TBL_comb47_HYPODRAFT_10002488_pt1 | contig 22706 bp, 10 predicted proteins | sample TroBogypolimnion_40_FD_10682 | JGI IMG/M metagenome (IMG submission 10682)
AGCATATCATTGTAACCATTTGCCATACCTTGTCCCATATAGGCCGCGAACAGTCCCACCGTTGAAGTATGACTGGGATTGGAAAGGTAGCCGCCGTAAAACGAATCGATACCCGGTTGCATTGTATCTGCCCAATCCATTGGCGCGTGTCCGCTCGGATCGGTAAACCGCAGGGGATTATTTACGCAATAGGAATAGCGATTATAGCTCTGGGGATTGAAAAGGTCCGGAATGATGTCATCCGGCTGGGCGAATCTGGCCAAGATCGGGTCGTAATAGCGGGCGTTATAATAGTAAAGGCCGGTGCCCTCGTCCAAAACCTGGCCGGTGAAGCGGCGGGATACTTTGAAGGCATTGGTGTTCTGGGTGTAGCGGCTTTGCCCAAATGCCGAGTAAGTAAAGTTTTGGATCTCATTCCCGCTCGGGTCGGTTTGAACCGAGGTCGAAGTCAGGTCGTCCGGGTGGTAATACTGAAACACGTTCGTTCCCGTCTTGTCGAAGGTGCAAACCTGCCTGCCACCCGCATAGATGTGATACAAGGTGTTGCCCAATTTTTCCTCATAGTTTCCACCAATCCACACTTGCAACGCGTTCGTGCCGCTCTGCTCCCACAAACGTTCCCCGCTACCTGCGTAGCCAAACGTCGTGACGGTGCCATTCGTGTTGATGACCCGGGAGAGACGGTTGTTAGCGTCATAATCGAGCCTTTGCCTGCCACGAAACACCACATTCCCATTCTGATCGTAGGTGAACCAAATCCCGTTGGCACTCCGCACCGCGTGAGGGCGAACCGCACCATAGGCGTAATTACTGGTGCCGGATTCCTTGTTCGTAAGGATGTTGCCAACCGAGCTATACGCATACGCGTAACTGCCGCCGGCGTTGGTCAGCGATAAAAGCCGGTTCAGATCGTCATACTTGATCTTGCCAATCGTTCCCGATGCCCCGCCCGAATAAACCCCGTCGGTAACATTTGAGATGTTTCCGACCGCATCGTAACCATACGCGAGACTTTGCACATTCGTTGTTTTCGCGGTTGTGATTTGTTGCAACCGCTTCGATGCCGCGTAATAGCCAAGCGTCGTCGCCACACCATTGCCGAAGTTGATGCCTGTCAATTGTCCGAGCGCATTGAAACCTTTGGCGGCATAAAAATTCGTGCCCCCTACCTGCTTCACCTGTGATAGATGCTGCCCCGCATCGAATCCATTCGTGACCACCGGCCCGCCGTTCGGATAAGTGGTCAGATTCAAACGGTCGGCATCATCGAACGCGAATTGGTTGGTGTAAAAGTTGCCGTTCTTGGCGAGGTAGCGCACGGACTTGAGGGTTCGTCCGCGAACATCGTAGCTGAACTTTTGCCAACCTTCGTCGTCTGTCATCATGTAAAGCTGGCCGGGAGATAAAGCATAGGCGCTGTCGCCGGCACTGGAGTCGTAGGCCCAGGTGTTTGTGGAAACACATTGCCCGGCGGTATTCCAACCTTCGCGGCGCGTCAGGCGGCCGGCCGCATCGGTGTAAAAGAATCTGGTCTGCTGTCCTTTGGCATCGGTCTGGATTTTAAGGCGGCCGTCAAGATCGCGGGCATATTGCCAGAACCCCAGGTCGGGATCCGTCATCGCCACCTGATTACCAAGGTTGTCGAGATAAAAACTGATCTGGTTGCTATTGTTGTCCGTTATTTTCGTGAGCTCGCCAACCTGGTTATAAGTCAGCTTGGTCGTAAAATTGCCGCCGCTGGTGACTTCCACGATCTGGTTGGTGCGACCTTGGGAGTCCAGATAATATTTACGAACCTTGCCCAGCGCATTAGTAACCACGACAGCCCATGGATTGTTGCCGTCGTTGTAATCCACCGAGACGGGGCCAACCGGTGACCCCCCGTCGCCAGTAAGGGTGGTGGAAATACTTGAAACGGAACCGCCGGTTAAGGTGACTTTGGCGAGTGGATAAAAAGTTTGCGCCCGGCCAATGGGGTCAAACGCCGTGTAGGCATTTGAAAACGATCGAGAAAACGCCTCGTAGGCAGTGCCGCTGGAAAAGAACGGGTAGGATTGCGACATGAGCTGCCCACGCCAGTTATAAAAAATGTCAGAAACCCGGTATGAATTGTTCGTTTCCGACTGGTCGCGGACTTGAATGGGCCGGCCAAACCCGTCGAGGTAATTGTAGGTTTCATGGAAGCCGGTTGATGAGGCCGGGTCGTTGATGCGGACGCGTAGATAGTTCTGGGAGGCGGTCCCTGAGATTCCTCCCAGCCAATGCAAATACTGGCTGCGGGTAAGAGTGGCGGAGCCATTGGCCGTGGTGGAGATGGCGCAATTGGTCAGCCGCAATAACCCGTCGAAAGCGTTGCTCGTGACCAACCCTTTTTCGTCGGTGGCGGCAAACAGTGCGCCGGAACGAGGATCGGATTGAAAACTGTTGGTCAGGTTGCCGGTGGCTTTGACAGTAAGAAAGGTTGCGGATGCAGAATCATAAATCAGCCTGGTCACGATGCCCATTGGGTCGGTCGCAGTGAGTGGGTTCCCATAGTTGTCGTAAGTGAAATACGAGTTGGCAAAAGTGCTGGGGCAAACTAGTTCGCTTTTTTCCTGAAGGTTACCCGTCGCGCCGAAATACTGATGGAGGGTCTGTCGTAGAATGGTGCTTCCGGCCGCGTCGCTGCTGATGGTGACGCTGTAAGGCTTGTCAACGATGCTGGGGTTGGAAAGGCTGGCGTAAGCATAGGTGGTGTAGAGCGGGACCGCCGGGTCGGACACGGCGGTATAGCCAAAGGCATAGGAAACATTCGTGACTTCACCTAAAAACGCCTCCTGGCGCAGATTGCCGGTGGAAGCCGCCAAATTATCCGTTGTGACAAAGTAAGCATTCGTTTTCAGCGTGCATCGGTAATGGCCCGTCGCTTCGGAATCAAACGTAAAGGTTTTTTTGATGTAAGGAAAATAGTCACCCTTTGAATCAATCCGGACCTGATCCACCTGGTTCAAAGTTTCCTTGTATTGCAGATCATCCCAACCGTAAGTGATCATGTCGTAAGGCATTCCCGCTTTGAAGCGCGAATCCTGATACTCGCCGTGGCTGCTCCAATTCTGCCCGCCACCTTGATGAAAATAAGTGCGCGTCCAAGTGCCGAGGTCATCGGCAGCATCCACGATGGCGAACCCGCGAAATTCACGGTTGGTGGTGTCATAATATCCGCCGAAATAATAATAGTTAATCTGACTGCCGGAACGGATGCCATCGCTGGCGGTGACCGAGGTGACGACATTCACCGGAAACGGCAGGGAGGAGGGGGTGCCGTCAAAATTATCAATGGCGGTTGAATTTGTGTAGGCAACTGCGACCGTGCCGCCGATCCCGTTATTGATCGTAGTTAGCAGGTCGGGATGGGGTCCGGCGTTCAACTGCACCGACAGGGAGGTCGCGCCGCTATAAATTACCCGGTCGGGCAGGCCGTCACCGTTCATGTCGGCAAACAGCAGGGCGGTCGCATTTTGGGTGACCTTGCTCCAGGAGAGCAAACCGTAGGACACGGATGTATCCACGCCCGTCCAGGTCACGGATGACGAACCGAAACCCCGCCCAGTATTGAACCGGACCGTGTAAGTGCCGTTGACGTTGGCCGTGACCAGATCGGGCAAGCCGTCGCCATTGATATCGAGCAGTTGCTTGGAAAAGCAGCCGTTCAAATAGCCGTTGGCCGCACCCCCATAATCTATGACAGCGAATTGTTCGCCGCTGCCGAGTCCCCATGATTGCACGCCGCCAAATCCCGAACGCGCTCCCAGATTCAACTGCGCACCGCCGGTGAGAATGTGGTCGGGCAGGCCGTCGCCATTCAGATCCACCAAATCCGAATAAGCCCCATAGGCATCCTCAAAGCGCATCCCGTTACAACCGGAGAGGTTTTGCCAAGTTGCCGCGCTGGAATTAAAAGCACCCCCGGCAGTATAACCACCACTGCCTTGACCCGTGTTAAACCAGACGGTGAGCTTGGTGCAATCAGAGCCGGCCGTGACCAGATCAGGGAGTCCGTCACCGTCCATATCCGCCAAGGTAGCCACCGTGGTTGAATTGGGAGACAGCACCCCAGGGGTGGTGACGCGAGGCGACCAAAAGTAGCCGGAAGGCACTCCCAACCAACTGTTCACCGCATTGAAGCCGCTGCCGGAATTCAGTTGCACCTGAAAATAACCACCGCTGCCGGAAGAACTGGGAGTCATCACTCGGTCCGGCAAGCCGTCGCCGTTCATATCTTCCAGGGTGCAGGTTGCCAAAGTCCCCCCATAATAAGGAATGTTGAAACTGTCCAATGAGTTCCATCCGTATATCGTATTATCAATGGTTTCGTTGGCTACTGGCGACCAGCTTTGGGCCGAGCCAAAACTACTACCATTGTTCAACTGGACAAGGTAGCGGTTATAATAAAGGTAGCCGCCAATATTGGTGGAGACAGCCGAAATCCAGTCCGGCAATCCGTCGCCATTGATGTCAATCAATTTGGTGCCGGGGGTGGCAGGATAATAGCTAAGCGATTGATTGGTGATGCTCCAGGCAACGGCTGGGAGGAATGAGCGGGAAAGGCCAGAATAGTCAAAAGTCTGCGCCGGCCAAGCGACGGTGTCGTCGGTGCCGTGTTGCGTCACGCCTTGGAGCAGCGATTTGCCGGTGCTGGCTGAATTGGTGTAGCGGAAAACATAATGTCTTACCTGCGTGCTGTTGCATTTGACCCAGATGTCCTGCAACCGTCGGCTGGTGAAAATATCAAGGCCAGAAATGGCGGAGCCGGGCATATCTAGCCGGTTCGTGGTTTCCAAACCAAAAGTCACGGTGCAATTAGCCGCCAATGCGGGGCTGTTGCTGTTGGCGTTGTAGGATATTTGGCTCAAATAGAGCTGGCCGTCGGCCGTGGCGGGATAAACCAGTTGTTGATAGGTGACCGAGTTGTTGTTTCCATTGGCATCCCTGATCGTGGTCAACGCCCATTTGAAGGTGCCCAAAAAGAAATCCGAGATGCGCGCATTCGAGGTATCACCGAAATTATAGGTCGTGCCGGTCTTGTCGGTCACCACCCAGGCGTTGCCACTGAAAACAAATTTCAAACCGGAAGTATCAATCTCCGGGCGATAGGTGCCATCATTCGCTTGAACCAACCGACCGCTTTGACCGGCCACGGAATAAATAAATCCGTAGGAATCTGCATACGAACCAAGAACGGGGTCAATCGGACTGCCGCGTCTGGTTTCGCGCTGGATGTAACCCAAATCCAAATCCCAGCCGACCCCACACCAGCCATTGCCGTCCGAGGAACTGTATCGCAAGGCCAATGCCGGTTCAGAGCCTCCGCGTCCCGGCGGCATTTCAATCGAGATGCCATAATTGAAACGGCCGGTGAAGAGATCGGTGTGGTAATCTAATTTTTGGTTTGCGGTCGTCTGATCGCCTTGCGGTTTCGCCAAGGGCGGGACAGCCGCCACGTCCAAATCTTGAGCCAAAGCAATGAACGGAATGGCCAGCGAAAAAAGCAGCGCGCCCAACATCCATTGTCGACAAATTCTGATCACCTCAAGTTTCATAAAAATTCAGCGCAGGTTTATTGCGGACACGTAGAGATGTCGGGGTTGGAGGGATATGCCGCGTTGGTTATGAGCGGGTTGAGATTTAACAAATACTCGTCGGAATCGGAAATGCCGTCGCCATCCGTATCTGGGTTATGGGGGTCGGTGTGGGTGACCAGATTTTCAAACGCGTCTGTCAACCCGTCACCGTCCGTATCTATCGGGGTTCCCAAAATGATGAATAATGAAGTGCCGGGCATGGCGGTGAGCGTATAGGTGTGGCAGTGGTAACCCTGGCCTTCCCAAGCCCAAGTGTAGTTCGTCCCAAACCCAAGCAAGGAATTAGCAAAGACATCGAAAGGCATGTTGTCCGCGCCGCCCTGGATGGTGAAAGTGATCGCCATCGTTCCGTTGCCGGCGGGAACCGCCACAACATTTGTGATCCAGACGTTAAACAGATTAGTGCCGTCAACGCAATTGGAAGTCGTTCCCAACAAGGTCAAGTTACCGCTGCCGGTGACGGCGTTGTAAGCGGAAATGTAAGAGGGCGTGGAACTCGCCGAGAAGAGGCCGAACATGGCCGTGTTGTAGGGATCCATCATGTAATAGTTGTAATCCGAAAGAAACTTTTGCTGGATGGTGGCGGCATCCAAGGGCACAGCATAGGTGACGACATTGTTGAACAAGCCCCTGGCCTGATAAACGCCGTTGCTGTCGCTGCCAAGGTTGAAGCCGTTGGCCAGCACGTCCGGTCCGGGATAACTGGTGACGGGCGGGCCGTTGGTCGCCAGCGCGCCGTCCAAATACAAGGCGGTGTTGGTGGCCGAATACGTCAACACCACGCAATGGAAATAATTAGTCCGCCAGGCGATGGGGGCGGAAACATAGGTGCAGATATTGCTGGAAAGATCGTTGGTCTGCGCGGAGAAAGCAATATTCCCGCCGACGTCATCCACATAAACACTCCACCAGCCGTAGCTTGAATCGGGGGTGTAGGCGCCGGCCTCAAGCAATCGCCCCCATTCGCCCGGGCCGGTGCCACCCTGATTGGTGCCCGACCAGCTCGCTGCAAACCAAAACATCACGGTTCCCTGGTCCACCGTCAGGTTGGTGGTGCCATCGGCTTCATAGACGTGATAGTGCAGCCCAGCGGCGTTCGTGCTGTTGACCACCAAGGATGAGCCGTTCCCGAGATAGGAAAAATCGAGGTTGGTGAATGAAGCGGGTGCGTAGCCTTTATCACTCGTCCAATTAGTGCGGTCCTGGAACGACCAAGAATCCAACGGGGTGTAGGTGGGAGCAGAGTTGGTGCCGCCGCCAGGCGGTGTGAACAGGGCATGAGCCGCCGGCAAACGGGCGAATAAAAACCCCGCAATGAAGACGCCGAGCAGGACGCTGGCCCATCCGGGTGCTTTTGGTCGAAAATGAGTGAGGGATTGATTTGGGCGGGGCATGGTATCAAGCCTTTGGTTTGGGAGAGTCCTTAGTATAATCTTCATCATTATTGGATAATATCAGCTCTTAGGAGGACCGGGGGTTGGGGTATTTGCGGAATTCGGTTTGTCGGAGCTGGCAGATTGGGAAGCGGTCTTGGAACAATGTTGGTTGGCGGTTTATTCGTCTGGACTTGAGCATAGACGGAGGGAAGGAATACGGGAGGAACCGAAACCGTCTGCTCTCTGATTTGCGAGGCCGTTATTTCATCATCTGATTCCACACCGGGTTGGTCAGAGGAATTGTTGGGAGCAAGGTTTGCGCAAATATCGGGCAAAAAAAACACCCCGGAAAAGCACAGGACAATCATTGATGTTTTACAGGCCGTCAGGGCGATGGCCCAAAGCGAAGAAAAATATTTTACGACGGTGGTTTTTATCCCTTCCCACTTTTCAGCTTCACAATTATTGATGTAAAGGCCCAGTTTAATGGCGTTTTCAAAGGCGCAGCTTGGGCAAGGACACGAAGTTGATTTAAGCGCGGTGTTGCCTTGGCCATTTGACAGGGCACACTCCGTTTCCAAAAAAGGGTTGATGGGTCGCACAATATCTTCAGCCTATTTGCTTCCGCTAAGGTAAAATTTGTATTGAACGTTGTTTTTCGCAAGCCAGGACTGGATGTCAATGGCCACAAATCGGTCGGCTTCCTGCTTTGAATCATCAATTGCCAAATTAATTTTCCTTGCGGACGTTATGACCGCTTTCAGGTTTTCGAGATGATCTAAAATGTTCTTCCGGTTTACATTCTCGATTAATCGGATGTTGGCCATTCCTTTTGATATCATGAATTTGTCTATTCCTTCTTCTCGATAAAGCACCAGCAAGACCAGGTCCTCTGGAAAAACGGTGGCTGAGGCAGATCCTTCCCGCGCTATCCTCGGCAGCACATCTGAACCGTAAGTGTTCTGCCCCTTTACGCCGGCGACATAGACAAACGCGGCAAAAATCAGAATAAAGGAAATCAACGTGAACAGATCCAGCAAGGACTCATACTCTGCGACCCTGCTGTTGCCATTTTCCCTGCCTGCCAAAAGGCGTCGTCTTGACGCGAGCACGGCCTCCGCTTCCTTGGCAGCTTTTTTTTTCATTTTCCACTAAAACGGGTGACCAAGATCATTTCGACTTTGGAGAGTAATACATCGTTGACGCGAGATGCCTCAATAGCTAAAAGTCTTAATAGCAGCCCGACAAACGTAGAAACCATTGCCACGTGGATTCCCGTCATGAATCCATTCAAATCATTCGAGGCATGAACCGAAGGATTTAACGCTGCGATCAGGCTGGAGACCGTCAGTAGAAATCCCATCGCCGGCCCCAAGGTTTGAAAAAAACCGAACCAGCCATGCGAGACATACCAGTGAGCTGCATATCTTGCGAAGGCCTCGCGACATGCGCCGGCATCGTTTGAGTTTTTTATTTGCAGGGATTTTACCAGTGAATTTTCCAGATTTTCCCGGGAGAAAAAAATCAACTTCCCCTCCATCATGGCTAGGATGGGGATAAAAACAGCAATGCCGATGCACATGGCGGTTAGAATCCAATTTGACACGGTGTCATTGAAATATGAAATCAGATTGGCCAAAGGTATTCGGATGCGTTTGTCTTTGACGAGCTCGCAATTGTTTTTGAGAAGCTTTGGGAGAAAGGATTCCAAGCTTAACGGAGCACCATCCACCGTAACGCCCAAGATGTCAGAGCTCAGGGTGTCTCTTGAGCCTATAATGATAAACAATACTGCATCGTTGGCTCGGCCAGTCGTGTTTTGTTCCAAGCCATTCACTATGTCCAAGCTCGTCGTCGCGCATTCAACTGTCCGGGAAAAAGTGGAGGGACTTGTTTCTGCGCTATCTTCCTTTTTTCCATCGGTTCTGGAAACAGTATAAAAAGTCACGGTTACTGGTGCTCTGAACGTCAATCGGCACTCCCGGAACTGGGGCAGCTGAAATTTGATTAGATTGCCGGGCACACTGATGTAATTATCTCCCGATTTGATGAAGTAGATCGTGCCCACCAAAATAACGACCGCTAACAATGCCCGTTTAGGTGATTTCACGAGTTCCAGCAAGCGAGGCAGAAATAATTCAAAGATTTTCATGATTGTATCGGTATTTGCCGTCAGTGTTTCTAGCTCTCATTATTTAATTATCCCGCCAGTCTCGAACGAGACGCTGGGAAAAGGTTCAGCAACGCTGATCAAGGACGGGCTCATTTGTTGCCTCCGGCGATCCAGGTGTCGGTGACGCGGCCGACAAAAAATTTGGCGGGTGGCTTAACGTCGGACGTGTAACCGGTGGACGGGATGGTGAAGGTGACGATCTTGATTTTCCGTTCGTCGGCCTCGATGGTCACGTTATCTTTGCTGGCGTAGGATTTCAGCAGTTCCAAAAATTGTTTGGCGGGCTGGGTGCAGCCACCATCGCGCAACACCAGCGCTTCCTCCCCTGCGGTCTGGCCGTTGGCCTCCACGAACACACGGGCCGCACAGGCATAGATCCGCAAGTTCGCATCCTTGTGTTTGACGCCCGGCAATTTGCGATCAACGCTTTTAAGCATTTTTATCAGACGTTGACGCTCGATGGTGAAGTGCATAGTGGTTTGGTTTTTCAGCACAGACTGCGGGATGGGCCAGGTTTGCGGGGGGCGAAAATCATTTGCCGGTGTTTGCGTTACGCAACCACAATTCATCGGCCGTGCCGCCGGGCGTTGAATAGGTGTTTCGCCGTATCTTCCGCTTGCCATGCCAAGTGCTTCCTTCAAGCGTTCTTCTTGGTATAAACGGCTTAACATCGTCGCTGGCTCCGTGGTTGGATTTCTGGTTGGGGTCTTTGCTCATGAAATTTCTCCTTTGGCTGTATTGGCTATTCCCAATCCGCATTTTTGAAGCCGAGCGTTTTGGCGTTTTCCGTGACGGCGCGCTTGGTCGTGTCTTTCGCACCGTTCGGGAACGTGGCCTGTATCTCGACGCTCACTTTCACATCGGCGTTGGGATCGGCGATCAGCACAGCGATGATTTCCTCCGCAATTTGCACGAGCCGCATTTTCGCGGTCGCGGCCTTGACGGTGACGTTGCCGTGGAATGACTGGGCCTTGGGTGAGCCGGTGCCACCCATGCCCGGAAGCTGGCCCGGGGCTCCGGGGGTTCCCTTGGCGGGGGGCACTCCGGCCGTCGGCAATTCCGGCGTGACGCCGCCGGTGGCGGGCTTGACCGGTGGCGGCAGGAGGCTGGCAGCATAGCCGGCGGCAGCCTGCGGCTCGATGAGCAACAGCGTGTCATCGAGCTGCACGTTGGCGTCGCCGAATTTGAATCCGTCGAACTTGCCTTCGTGTTCGCCGTAGGCAGTGCCGAAAAAGTCGCGCGTGCCCGCGCCCTTGACGATGGCCTGCTCCAACACGCCGCGATTCTTCAAACGCGGCAAATACAGATAGCGCAACGTGTCTTCCCAGAATGCCATCGCCGTCGCGGCGGGCTTGTTTTCCTTCCAATAAAGTTCTTTGAGCCGGTCGCGCAGGTGGATGGGCGACCAGGTGCCGATGACCAATTCCTGATCCAGGCTGACGCGTTCAATTTCCGCGCCGAGCGCCGCGCCGCTGGTATTCAGCGGAAAAAATTCGACGGTGGCTTGCGTGGCCGTGGACGATGCCTGCGACGGGCACAGCAGCCAGCGATAACATTCGCGGGCCGCTTTCGGCACGACTTCCTCGGCGGTTTTCAATTCCTTTTCGGCCTGTTTTTTTTGGACGAGGTCAATGTTCAAGCGGCTGGCTTCAACATCATCCACGATGGATTTCCACGCCAGCGCCGTCCGCACACAATCATTAACCCGCGCCAAGGACGCCTGGTCCGGCGCGAGGAAAATCAAACGGTTGCCACGATAACGCGGCTTGGTGCCGTTGCTGCGCGTGAACGTGAGCACTTCATCGAAGGCCAGCCGCGTTTCCGCCCGGCTGAAAAAATTCTCCGGCGGCAGACATACGAGCCGCAAGCCGGTGTCGTCGGGAACATCCGCGTGCGGCGTAAAAATATGGACGCCTTCAAAAAAGGCCGCGCCGGCGGTGAGTTTCCGCAAGGCCTCGGCGAGCTTGGGCCGGACATCGTGCGCGTCGTTGAACCGGCGTTTGCGGTCCTCCATTTCGCGACGCAGATTGGCCCGCGTGTCGAACCAGAAGCGCGTCGTCTCCTGCGCCTTGTCGCCGGTGGTGTTCAGGTAGTGCAGCCGGTCGGCGAGCCGGTTGAGCGCGTCGGAGTAGGTGGATGAAACCTGCCCTGGCTGGAAACAGCCGAGCAACACGCGGGCGCGTTCCTGTCCACGAGTGCCGGCGGATCGGGTGGCCACGGCGGACGGAGCCGTGCCAAAGAAAATGGTGCGGGCGACGCGCCGGGCGGCTTGGATGGCCCCGAAGCGCGGTTCCTTCGATTCCAGTTCGGTCGTCTCGGCGCGCTCGCCGTCAACGTCGCCTTCAATAACTGCATCCCAGCCGTTTTGCAAATGGTAGGTGAGTTCGTTGCGCGTCTCGCCGTCGTAGAGGGGCAGACTGCCTGGCAAGATCATTAGATCCTGATTCTGGTCTTTCCACAGGCGATAGATGACTTTCGCCATGAGCTTGAGCACTCCACGCGTGCGCTGGAAGCCATCAAGCGTGGACCAATCTTCGTAAAGCCGGTCAAAAATTTCCGGGTGGATGGGATACGCCTGCACGAGCCGGTCAAAATAGCGCGCCTCCTGCGTTTCAGACGGCAGCTTGGAACCCTCGGAAATATAGGCGTCGGAAAAAGCGCGGCAAACCGCGTCGCGATTTTTCAAATCAACGATGGGTTCAAACAGGCGGCGGCGCACGATCTCAAATGCCTCTTCCGTGGCGACGGGTTTCCATAGCGCTTGCACGCGGCCAAAGATTTTTTCCAACGCCCGCAACGTGCCGACGCCTTTCTGGCTGCCAACCTCCACCTCGGATTCGGGCAAGGAACCGAGCAGGACGGCGTTCGGCACCAGCTTCATCGCTTCCGTGAGGGCCTGCACAAAGGAAATATTGCTGTCGTAACTGCCGCCGCTGAGGGTGGTGCCGTCGGGAAATTGCCGGATGTAGGCAACCAACTCATCCACCAGCACCACGCACGGCGAATGGTTTTCCAAGAGCGTGCGCAAAATATCCTTGCCGGGCGAGGTGCCGTTGGCATCCGCATCTTTTAGAAAGGCAAACGCTTCCTCGGCGCCCGTTTGGCCGCCGGCAGATTCGCCTAGCTGCCAAGCAAGTTCCCCCCAAAGCGTGTGAATGGCTTGCTTGCCGTGCTTCCAAGGCTGACCTGGGGAATGGGCGTTGCCGTCCAGCACCGCGACGCGCGCCTTGGGCATGTCCATGAGTTTGGCCTGATCCAGCAGCGCGGGAACGCCGGGCAAATCCTTCAAGGCGCAGTTGCGCGTGGCGAGGTGATACACCGCGAGCATGGTGTGGGTCTTGCCGCCGCCGAAAGCAGTTTGGAGCTGGATGACGGGATCGCCGCCTTGCCCGTTTAAGCGGCGGGCAACGGACGTGAGCAGCAGACGCATTCCCTCCGTGATGAACGTGCGCTCGAAGAATGCCGCCGCGTCCTGGTATTCGCGCGTGGCCTTGCCGGTGTGAACGGCCGTAATGTCGGCGGCGAACTCCGACTGCTGGAACGTGCCTTCCAGCACGTCGGCGTGCGGGACGGCGATTTCTCTCCAAGGTTTCAGGCTCATAAAATTTATTTTTTAACCACGGATGACACGGATGGGCACGGATGAATTTCGGGTTTCAAGAGGTCTTGCCAGTTGACGTAGCCGGCGGTTTTCAGTTGGGCTACAGCTTCGATGAAGGTATCTCTGGCTGGGGTCTTGGTGTCGGGTTTTGACTGGGCGGCCTGACGCAAATGCGCAACCCATTCGGTTGGCATGTCGGCGTGTGACTTGGCTCCGGCCAAGATCAAGGCCAAATACCAATCATAGGGACGTCCCGGCGCGGGCATTACCTTAATGGGCTGGGCGAGATAGGTCATCTCCGTCTGTGCGACATTTGCGATCGTAACAGAAATGTTTTCCTGCCGGTAATGACCGGGCGCGCCTTCAGCCTCGTCCAATTCGTTGAGGCTATTGGCATCCACAGAAAACAGAATACCCCAGCACTTCGCGCCGGGTTCGGCGACGAGGTTGGCCTTGGCTGAGCCATCGTCACTTTTCTTGTTGAACACCAATTTATAGCCACTGGCGCAAGCTGGTTTGCCATTATCCAGCAAAACGACCCGACGAGCCAGCAAGCGCTCGCGGAGCATGTTCGAGCCGTAGGCGAAATAATTTAGCGTGGGCATGGTCAGCGTTCAAAGCCGGGCAATTCCTGCGCGGCGGGTTTGGGTGCGGCAGCGGCGGCGGATTCGATGCCGGTCCAACTGGTGATGAGTTCGTTATAGGCGCGGGCGTCTTCGGCCTGGCCAAGACGTTCGCAGAGCGTGTAGAGGCGATAGGCCAACTGGCGCACGGCCTCGGCCTTGCCGCCGAGCGCGGCAAGCAACGCGCCAGACGCGGAATCGCCGCCCTGACGTAAGGCGCGGATGAGGTGATGCAAGGCCTCCCAGACTGGCATGCGTTTGTCGGTGCGCGGGTCCCAATCGGTGGGATATTCTGACCATTTGAGCAGGCGGACTTTGCCGCCACCGGATTGGAGAACACCGGCTTCTTTGACGCCGTCCACACTCGTTCCCTTGGCGCGTGCAAGCGTGTCAGCCTCGCCGAAAACACTTTCATTCCAACCGTGTTGCTCAAACCAGTGCAGGCAGAATTGTGTATCGTGGTCAAAATCATCTTCACCGAGGAATCGGTTAATAAGCTGGAGCGCGGTGCGAACACTCATTGCCGTGCCGTCGGCTTCAAGGACGGCGGAGTATTTTGAGAAAACCGCCATACCGGGGCCGATGATGGCCTGCGACAAATCCACGGGCGCAACGGGAGAATGTTCACCGCCCGCGCCTTTGGTCATTTCATCGAGCGCCTCTGGCAGGACTCCGTTCAACTCGCGAATGAACTCGCGCCGTGAAACGGTTGCGGCATCCGCTGTGCGCTTACGGCACACGAGAACGATACTTGAGGCGAGCGCGTTTGAGTCGGAACTCCGCATACGGTTGCCAAGCTCGGTCCGCATTGGCCATGTTCCGCAGAGTTGAAGCCCAGCCCGATTTATAGCCTCGAGGAATGTCTCCCAACCGGTTGACGATGTTCCCGAAGTTGTTTCAGTATCTGATTGTTTAAAGGCGTAATAGATGGATATCGGTGCTGCGGGGTGAGCCTGGTTTGCTAGACTGCGCATGGCCATGGTCATTCCATCGAGGAAGAAAGCCTCAGCTTTTTCTTTGCCGCCATGCCGAGCAGGAGTAGCAACTAACTCCTCGGCTTTGGGAACGGCAATTGTGCTCAACAGATGCGGGAATGTTGATTGCAGACATCTGCGCATCCAGACATAGAAGAAGTCGGATAAATCTGCGTATCCAATATTATCGTAGTAGGGCGGATCGGTTGAGATGAACTTATTTTTAGAAATGGTTTGTGTTTGAGCATCGGCTTGCAAAGCTTTTCCGGGACTGTTTGCTGGCAGCCCAACTCGAATAACGCGCACTCCTTGGTCGATTGCGCTCAAATAGCTCCCTGTCGTTGTGCTTAGTGGATTTGCTTCAGCAAAATCCCACACCATCGGGACTGCTTGCCTTCCGAAAGTGTTCCGCATTGTTTGCCCGCCGGATATCCACGAGCAAAGTGACGAATTGTAATCTGACAGTTTCCCAATCGCGAAAGCTAAATAGACGCTGACGGCGTCCGCGTAAGCAGTGGCACCAACACCACCATCATCAAAATGTTTGTCCGATTCGACCAGACCGGCTTGAATGGCATGATTTCGAATTTGATGACGTGCCTCTCCAACAAGTTCGCATAGTGTATTCAAGCCCACTAATTGCCTGGAGGTAAATAGGTCGCTCCACTTTGACATTCCATAGTTACCAACTCGGAAACCGAGAGCCTGCTGAAAAAACTCGACATCGGGTTTCCAAGTGGGGACAGCCTTTCTAGCCACAGCTTCCGAAATTGAATTTGGTGGTAAATAAAGCCGACCACCATCGCCATCTGCAACGATAGCCATTAGCGTTTGGGCCATTCGGCCAGCTTGAGCTTCTGCCTTAATGTAACGTCCGTCGATGACAGCATTCGATACGATGCAGCGAAAATTTGCCGCTCTACCAGTTGCTGAAGTTCCTTCTTCTGCCCCTGCCGGTGGTGTGCCCATCTTGACCGTGAACGAATACCGGTCTCCCTCGATCTCTGGCTGCACATACGCTTCTTTCCCTTCTTTGCTAGAGATAATGAAGCTTGATACCAAAGGAACGTCCACATGTGAGAAGGCTGGATTTGGGCTTTTCACGGTGCGTGCCCAAATCCAGGCAATTACATTTGGTTTTTGACCGACGAGCGGCTTAAGGTCTGGGCGAGATTTAGCCATCTCGGCGGTGATTTGTATGGGTGGATATAGATGGCCGATGCGTTTCTGAGCTTCCTCACGCATCCAGTTGCCGTAGTAGCGCACGTCTTCCGCCAGACCGGTGGCACGGGGCCAAGTGCGTTGAGAGTTGAGCGCTGAGAGTTGAGAGTTGTCGGAAGGATGCACCGGTGGGCGTCCGGCGAATGTAAATGGAATCTCGATCATGGCCTTGTTGATGAGAACCGGGACAGGATTCAAGTCCGTAGCGTAGGATTCTAAACCAAGTCTTTGAGCTTCCAGTGGAATAGCACCCCCGCCGGCGAAAGGATCATGAAATGCTGGGAGTCTTTTTGGATTGAACAGTTCTTCAGATTGGGGATGGTCTTTGTTCAATTCGCAGACCTCTCGCCACGAACGATGAATCTCGGCACGGGCACGCTCCATCACTTCCTCGTTGGTGGTGTTTTCCCACAGGACGAGGTCTTCGATGATTTTGAACAAGCGTTTGCGCTCGAGTGCAGCCTCCTTTTTGTTCTTGCCGTATTTGAATCCACTGCCTTGCTGATAACCCGGATCGTTGACCAACTGCGCGAAGATTACCGCCCGCGCTGCCGCGAGTGGTCGCCGTGCCCACCAGAGATGAAGTGTGCTCGGATGCCCTTGGCGAATGGATTTCTCTCGACCGGCAGCCGCGTTGATCGCATCCAACGGCAACGCCACTTCAATGAGCTTGCGCGGAGATTTGATGGGATGGGACATGGGGAATTTACGATTGGCGATTGGCGAGTGACGATTTGACGGACGCACCTGCATTGCGTAGGTCTTTCCGTAATCCGGGAATACTGTAGTTTCCGCCATCCGGATGTGATTCCAATAGGCGGTGGCAGTTGGGGCAGAGTGGGGCCAGATTGGCCAGCGCCTGCTGAAGGGTCAATTGTCGGCCCTGAGAGGGATAGTCCCGCAACTGTTTGAGATGATGAACTTGAATAATTTCGGCGCGTGTCTGAACAGGAACCACCCAGTTGCAGACCTGGCAATGCAACCGGCCATCAGCACTTCCTTGCCGAAAAAACTCCTGGGCTTCGCCGAGCAATCGCTGGCAGCGACGGCGTATGGTGGTGGTGACTTTCAGCCGTGCCCCTTCTTGAACGAGGCGGAGCAGGTCAAGGTCACCGGCATCAAATTCATTTTTTGCCACAACTGCATCTGGCTCGAATGGCAGGGGAAGAATTTCACCGCCACTTTTAACGTCCTCGATGACACTCAACGCGATGAGGAACCGGCGGAAAATGATGTAAGGCGACGCCATGCCAAGGTGGATGCGGCCGGCATCCCAGTGGGGAAACGTAGGTCCGGGCAACCGCTGTGTTAAAGCCGGCACCATGGCCGGCTTATGGGTTGGTCGCAACCAAAAACCACTTTCGTTGACGTGGTCGCTATTAAACGTGGCGCGCTGGGTGTTGGGCACTTTCTGGTCCATCGTTTTCAGTCGGCGGCCAAAAATGAGGACATGCTGCTGCGTGCTTTTGCCGCGGTGCTCAAGGCGGATTTGGAGATGGAAGATAGTGCCAGAGGGGGATTCAACACGGATGGTTTCCTCAGAATCGGCCGACCAATCCTTTTCGGGATTGGGATTGCAGTAGTCGTTGCGGTGGTGAATGCCGTCATCGGTGCTAGACCGCCAAGTAAACGACTTCGCAGCGGAAAGGAGTTCGGTGTAAAAAACCGTGACGTTATTTGTCGGTCTGGTGTTCATGACTTCGTGGCCATGCCTGTGGTGTCTGCACGTTCAAGCAACGCATTCAGTTCGTAGTTAACGGATGAAACTCCCCAGCCGGGTTCAGTATCGAATGGGTTGCGCAAATAGAACGGGCCTTCCACGGCGTCGCCGTCGCCGACCAGCACGATGGCGAGCAGGAATTTATCGGACTGGTTCAAGGCGTAGAGCATCTCATTGCGCGTGATGGTCACCGTGCCCGCACCTTTGACGCGGCCTTTGACTTCAATGTGGCGGGCGGGGGGCGCTGGCTGCAGGTTACAGGTTGCAGGTTGCAGGTTGGGGACGGGCGGGTAGGAGGTTATATCCCAGCCGCATTTCTGCGCGGAAACATCCACTACGCGGTGGCCGCGTGATTCTTCAACGCGGCGAACGGCTTCCATGGCCAATTTTTCAATGCGGGCGCGGGCGGCGGGGTCAACCGAGAAGGTTGAAGGTTGAAGGTTGAAGGCTGAAGGATCGGCACCCGGTTGTGCAGCACGAAGGCGATTCAGCAAGCCGGCGGGAATCACCAGTGCGCCGCTCATGACGACTGGCGTGGCCGACGTAACGTGCCGCATGGATTGGAGTTCGCGCTTGCGACTTTCCAGCCGCGATTCAAGGTCGGCCAGCGTGCGACGGACGTTGTCCAGGTTGGGGCCGATTTCTTTGCCGGCGGCTTTGTCGTCGGTCAGTTTGATGAATCGGTCGGACCAATAATCTATCTCCTTGGTCAGCCGTTCATGGACCGCCGCGAGCGTTTTGTCCACGTGGGCGATGCGGCGTCCGGCAATTTCGGCGAAGTGCTCGGGCACGAGCGTGGACGCTGCCAGTGCCAACGCCCGGTTTTCGAGGCCGGAATTGAGCCAGTCCGCGCCGGACGGGCCACCATTGGAAGACAACCATTGCGTTACACATGGCCGGTCGGCGGCGGCGAGCGGTTCAAGGTCAAGATGCGGTGCCCAACCGGCAAACGTAGCGCTGCCGTCCGGCAGCACGCGGACAAATTGCAGGCGCTTGGAAATGACCAAGCCGTCGCCGGATTTGATCTCGTGCGTGAGCAGGAACAAGAGCGACGGCGTTTCGCCGTCGTCGGCCGGGTCAACGAGGATGCTGCCCTGCCGGAGCAAATTGGCGTGCTGTTCCAAAAGCACGTCGCTGAGCGCGAGCATGAGCGGGTGGCCGGGATGGATCATGCTGGCGAAGGCAAGCCCGGGGCGTTCCAAAGGCCGGGCCGCGTCCTTGGTGAAACAAACCCGTTCGTAGCGTTTCAACACCGGCGCGAGGTCGCGGCGGTTGCGCCCGGTGATGAGGCGGTCGCGTTCGCGCAAAGCGGCGGGGACATGGGTGATCTCAAAGCGGTTGAGTTCGCGCGGAAAGATGGAGCCGCCCAGCGATTCAAACCCTTTCATGAAAAAGGAACGCACGAAGTAAGGCTGAAGGCGACGGGCCTCGGCCTTTTCCATTTCCTCTTTCACCGCGAACAGCCGGTCCGGACTGAGGGTTTCCTGGGCGAGCGCGTTGCGATCCAGCAGCGCGAGCAGGTTCTGGCGGTCGAAGTTATGGTCTATCTTCTGGCGGAGTCTGGCCCGCACGTCGTCGCGGTCGCCGTAGCGAATGGCTTCGATGAGCAGTTCCTTTAGACTTTTGCCCTCGAACACTTCACCCAGAATGTCGAACACGCGGCCGCGCAACGCCTCGCTTTCAACGCGCAGTTTTTCGAGCAGGCGATAATACACGTCGCCTTCGCGGGTTTCCTTGGCGACGAGATTCCACAGATGACAAACCTCCTGCTGGCCGATGCGGTGGATGCGACCGAACCGCTGCTCGAGGCGGTTGGGATTCCACGGCAAATCATAATTCACCATCAGGTTGGCGCACTGGAGATTGACGCCTTCACCGGCAGCGTCGGTGGCAACCAGCACGCGGATTTCCGGGTCGGAACGGAAAAGCGCCTGAGCTTTCAGGCGTTCGTCGCGATGCGTGCCGCCGTGGATGGTGACGATGGAATCATGGCTGCCCAACACACCGGCAATTTTCTCATGCAGATAATTCAGCGTGTCGCGATGCTCGCTGAAAATGATGATTTTGCGCAGCCGACCGCCGGCGTCGTGCATGTGTTCGTCGCGCTGGAGGATGCGGGAGAGTTCCTCCCATTTGCGATCCTGGCCGGACGCGACGACGGCGCGGGCCTGATTCTCCAGCCGAATGAGGGTTTCAATTTCGTCCTCCAGCTCGGCGATGGTCTTGGCGGTGGTGGCGCGGTCCACGAGTGATTCTTCCAACTCTTCCTGCTCGCTGGCGTTCAAGTCATCGTCATCCTCCGGCACCTCCGGGAGATCCTCGCCGACAGCCAGACCGTCGCCCGAAAAATCAGTGGGCGGCGGCGGCGGGGCCAGCGTCTCGGCCAGAATATGACCGCCGCGGCTGGCGATGTTTTCCTCCCGCAAGCGGCGCTGGAGCCGTTCGCGCCGACGTTTCAAGGATTGGAAAATCGCCTCCGGGCTGGAGGCGAGGCGGCGCTGGAGGGATGTCAGCGCAAAACCGACCGAGCCTTTGCGCTGGCCGCCGATCTGGTCGGCCTTGCCCATTTCGGTTTTGACGTATTGCGTGACGGCCTCGTAAAGCGCGGCTTCGATGTCGGACAATTGGTAATTAACGGTGTAAGCCCGGCGTTCCGGGAACAGGGGCGTGCCGTCGAACTTCACCAGTTCCTCTTTGACCATGCGCCGCATGAGGTCGCTGGTGTCCACCTTGTGCGCGCCGTCGCGGAATTTTCCGTAAAAACGGTCAGAGTCGAGCAGCGACAGGAATAATTGAAAATCCTCCTCCTTGCCGTTGTGCGGCGTGGCGGTCATCAGCAGCAAATGGCGGGTGTGGGCACCGAGCTTTTCCCCCAGCTTGAACCGGCCGGTTTTCTCCAGCTTGCTGCCAAAGAAATGCGCGGCGAGTTTGTGCGCCTCGTCGAACACGACGAGATCCCAACCGGCGGCGCACAGTTTTTCCTGAAGTTCCTCGTTGCGCGCCATCTGGTCGAGCCGGACGATGAGGTGGTCAATGTCTTCAAACGGATTGCCGCTGGGCGTGGCGGCTTCCAGGTCTTTGGTGAAGACGCGAAATTCGAGGCCGAATTTTTCAAACATTTCATCGCGCCACTGTTCAACCAGGCTGCCGGGGGCGACGATGACGATGCGGCGGGCATCGGCGCGCATGATGAGTTCGCGGATGTAGAGGCCGGCCATGATGGTCTTGCCGGCGCCGGGATCGTCCGCGAGAACAAACCGCAAGGGCTGGCGCGGCAGCATGGATTCATAGACGGCCGTGATTTGGTGCGGCAACGCCTGCACGTTGGACGTGTGAACGGCCATCATCGGGTCGAACAAGAACGCGAGGTCAATGCGTTTGGCCTCGACAACGAGCTTGAAAGTTTCGCCGTCGCCGTCGAACGACCACGGGCGTTCGGTGGTCGCAACCGTGAGGTTCGGTTCGTCGGCGCGATTGATGAGGCGTTCCTTGAGCGTGCCGTCGGGGGTTTTGTAAAGCACCTGCACCGTTCCCTCGGCGATGGGGACAACCGCAACGACACTGCCGATGACGGCAGGCTCAAGTCCTGTGAGCGGGAGACCGGGCTTAATGTCTTCGAGGCGAATCATTCTTCGCCGAGGTCAAAATTGTGTCTCGGAAGGTTCTTCCGCCAGCCGGATCCGATGTTGGAGAAAATCAGAGGCATATCCGAGGCGGGATTGTCGGGGGACTGGCGTGGGGTTGCAAGGGAGAAAGGCGGCTAAAAAGCAGAAATCGAAATACTTAAGGCGGTAATAAGATGGGGCGACCATTCCCCTATTTTAATACGTGGGAATTGGGGGAATCTTTTTAAAGAATCGGCGGGAAAATGATTGGGCTCGATGGAATCTCGCCCCACCGTTTTTGGACGGCGGTCATAGACCGCGCGCTACACGGCTCGTGAGACACTCGCCTCACCGGGGGCGTATAACCAAGTCGGCGGGCGGGGCCGGACATGGCCAGCGGCACTCAATTAGTCCCGTCACACTGGGTTGCCACTTTACTGCCAGCGCTGGCGATAGTAACGACCTGGATAATTGGTCCATTGCGAATCGCTGAAAGGGATTGAACCGCTGGTGAGGGTGTTCGTTTGCAAGGGCACCCAATGGATCATGTCGGTCGAAGCTTCCACCGCGAAGCGTTCGCCGGCGGTCCCGGTAAGATTCATGCCAAAGCCATTAGGGCCCACGCCCGCCGCGGAATTGAGGGCGATGGCTGCGTTTGGGGTATAGGCTCCGGTGACCACACACACGGCCCCCGCACTGCAGTTCGCCGTCAGGTTGCCGGGGGTGTTCCAGCCGGTTTTCGGGGAAAAATTAACTGTATGCGACCCGGCAGTGATGCCGATGATCACGTTGGCGGGATACCAATTGCCGGGGCGTCGAAAATCATCCGCGACATCACCGAGCGCAAGCGGACGGAGCAGGCGTTGCTGGAGAACGAAGCGAACTACCGCACGCTGGCGAATTCCGGCACGGCGTTGACCTGGACCGCCAGCCCGGACAAAAAATGCGACTACTTCAACCAGATCTGGCTGAAGTTTACCGGCCGAACCCTCGAACAGGAACTGGGCGACGGCTGGGCCGAGGGAGTGCATCCGGATGACCTTGCCCACTGTTTTAAAATCTATACCGAAGCCTTTGACCGGCGCGAGAATTTCAGCATGGACTACCGCCTGCGCCGCCACGATGGCGAGTTCCGCTGGCTGCAGGATGACGGCTCACCGCGCCACGACAGCCGGGGGAACTTCCTCGGCTACATCGGCCACTGCCTGGACATCACCGAGCGCAAACAGGCGGAGGCGGCGCTGCGGGAGAGTGAATTAATGCTCGTGGAAGCACAGCAAACTGCCCATATCGGAAGCTGGTCATGGAACGTGGAAACAGATTTGGTCGCCTGGTCAAAAGAGCTTTATGCGATTGCCGGGCGTGATCCTAAATCGCCTCCGCCGTCTTACAAGGAGCATCCATCGCTTTATGAACCAGAGAGCTGGGAGCGTTTGAGTAAAGCTGTAGGCAAGGCAACGGCCGAAGGAGCGGCGTATGAATTGGAATTAAATATGATCCGGCCTGACGGGCAGATGGTTTGTGCTTTGTCACGGGGCAAAGCGACAAAGAACGAAACCGGGTGTGTAGTCCGTCTTCACGGGATTGTTCAGGACATCACCGCCCGCAAGCGGCTGGAGGAACAATTGCGCCAGTCGCAAAAAATGGAGGCCATGGGCATCCTGGCCGGGGGAATCGCCCACGACTTCAACAATATCCTGAGCGCCGTGCTGGGCTACAGCCATCTGCTCCAGCAGGACACCGCGGACAATGCCGCCGCGCAGGCGAACCTTGCCGAAATCGACAAGGCGGC
>TBL_comb47_HYPODRAFT_10002490_pt1 | contig 22687 bp, 24 predicted proteins | sample TroBogypolimnion_40_FD_10682 | JGI IMG/M metagenome (IMG submission 10682)
ACTGTTCTTGACGAACGTGCCAGGGAATTGTATTGGGAAGAGCCCCGCCATACCGAACTTGCCCGTATGTCGTATATCTTTGCCAAAACAGGTAAATCCTACAATGGCAAAACTTATACCATTGCCAATTTTGGAACCAGTAACTTCTTTTACGACAGGGTGATGTCGATCACCGACTGGTACAACAAAGGGGTGAAAGCCAACAATGGACAATCCTATACAATGAGCCCCTACCATGTCTTGTGGCCAATCCCACAGGCTTCAGTGAGTTCAAATACGAAAGGGGTCATCAACCAGAATTTTGGGTACGACGGCTATGCGAACAACAAAGAACCTTTGAGTACAATTGCTCCTGAAGACGATATTTAGTCGTTCTATTGAATATTAAAAAACCGGACTGTTTAGGTAACTGGACGGTCCGGTTTAATTTAGCAAAAAAGTTATATCAGCCATCTTGTTTTGTACCCTAAAGTTTGAAATGTTGCAGAAAATTTGACAAGCAAATCAGACTTTAAGATACGACCAAAAGTAACCTATATGGAAATTAATGAAAGTCTAAATTGCTTTCCATTCCCTTTTCAGCAAACTAAATACCTTCAAATCAAAAAATCGGTCGCCGTACCTTTCTCCTGCTCTTTCGATCCCTTCAAAGCAAAAACCAAGTCGGTTAGCCACTTTTTCACTTGGCAAATTTCCAACTGCGCAACGGATCGTTATCCGGTTCATTCCCATCTTTTCAAATGCGACCCCAACCAATTCACGGCACAAACTGGTCACAATCCCGCGACCTGTCATTTTCTCGGTCAACCAATAGCCAATCTCTGTTTTTTCGTTCACCCTGTCTGTATTGTGAAAACCGGCCAGACCGGCAAAATCACCCCGATACCAGATTGTATAGACCTCATTCAAGGTCTCATCACGGTGCGAAACAACTGATTGGATGAATGCAGCACTATCACTTATGGCATGGGTCATGCCAATAAACGGTAACCATCTGCCCAGAAATTCCCGGTTCTGAACGATGGCATTAAAGATAACAGGAGCATCGTTGAGTTCGATGCGGTCCAATAAAATTTCATTCGAGACAACGATACATTGCATTTTGTTTTGTGTAAAAAAACCCGGACTTTATGATCCGGGTTTCTATTGAATACGTTTTACTCTCACTGATTTTACTCCAGAACAGCAGCAATTCCCGGTAATACACGCCCTTCAAGATATTCGAGCATGGCCCCACCTGCGGTGGATATATAGGATACTTTATCAGCAATACCAAATTTATTGACTGCAGCAACGGAATCGCCGCCACCTACCAAAGAGAAAGCCCCTTTGGCCGTTGCTTCGACAATTGCATCACCGATGGCCTTTGTGCCGGCAGCAAATTTCTCCATCTCGAAAACCCCGACAGGGCCGTTCCAAAGGATTGTATTTGATTCACTGATCACTTTTTTAAACAGCGCAATGGTTTCAGGTCCCACATCAAGTCCTGACCATCCGTCACTGATATTGTTTGAAGGGACTACGCGTGTATTGGCTGTCTCAGCAAAAGCATCAGCTTCGAGAACGTCCACTGCCAGATAGATTTTTACACCTTTCTCTTCAGCTTTCTTTAAAATCTCAAGTGCCAATGTCTGATAGTCATCTTCGCAAAGTGAACCACCAATTTTTCCACCCTGAGCTTTAACGAATGTATAAGTCATACCCCCACCAATAATCAGGTTATCGACACTGTTCAGAAGATTCTCGATAATCGTGATTTTTGAGGACACTTTCGATCCACCCATGATGGCAGTAAATGGACGTTTCGGGGCTTTCAGAACCTTGTCCAGGCTTTTTACTTCACTGTCAACCAGATAACCAAACAGTTTGTCATTGGGGAAGAAATGCGCGATAACTGCTGTGGAAGCGTGGGCACGATGGGCTGTACCGAAAGCATCGTTGATCCAACAGTCGCCATTTGCTGCAAGTTGTTTTGCAAATTCTACATTGCCACCCTCTTCTTCGGGGTGAAAACGGAGATTTTCGAGTACAAGGACTTCACCGGCTTTCAATTCACCGGCCATTTTCTTCGTTGCTTCACCAATACAGTCGGGGGCCATTTTTACCTCGATTCCACCTAATAATTCCGATAAGTGAGGGACAAGATGCCTCATCGAAAATTTATCCTCGGGACCTTTTTTAGGACGACCCAGGTGTGACATGATGATTGCAGCTCCTCCGTTTCCGATTACCTGTTTAATGGTCGGAAGGGCGGCAGTCATACGTGTATCGTCAGTAATTCTGAATTGTTCGTCAAGCGGAACATTGAAGTCAACGCGGATCAGGGCTTTTTTGCCCGAAAAGTCATAATTTTCAATCGTCTGCATATTTCGCTGAGTTTAAAACCGCACATGCGGGATTTGTTCTTCAAAGATAGATAAAAAGAAAATAGGACACCCTTCTGACATTATTTTTTAACCTGATTTAATCCTTTCTTAACAAAGTTCTCCCCTATTCACAATTTTCATACTTTTGAAGCTTGGTTGTTATACATGAATAAAGGATAAACAACCACTATTTCAACAATATATTATTCAAACCGGATGCAATTTCAAGACATAATCGGACAATATGCGATAAAGGAGAGGCTCGTACAGGCAGTTGCCGAAGATCGAATCCCTCATGCCCAACTGCTTGTAGGGCCACCGGGAAACGGAAAAATTGCCCTGGCACTGGCTTTTGCCCAATACGTGAACTGCCCCGAAAGAAGCAACGGCGATTCGTGTGGGATTTGCAGTTCGTGCCGGAAATATTCAAAACTGATCCATCCCGATCTTCATTTCACAATCCCGGTCATCAAAACTGCGGCGATCGATAAGCCCACAAGCAGTGATTATCTTTCAAAATGGCGCCCCTATTTTCTCGAAAATCCTTATCCGCAATACGAAAAATGGATGCAAATGATCGCCGATGAAAATAAACAAGGGGCAATATATGTTGACGAAGCCCGCGATCTGATCCGCAAACTGAACCAAAAATCGTATGAAGCCGAATATAAGGTTTCGATCATCTGGCTTGCTGAAACAATGAACATTACCTGTGCCAATAAAATCCTGAAAATACTTGAAGAACCACCGGAAAAGACCATTTTTATACTCGTTTCTGAGGCGGAAGACAAATTGCTTTCAACGATCCGCTCAAGGTGCCAGTTTATCCGGGTACCAAAAATCGCTGACCAGGATATGCAAATCGCACTGGCCAATCTTGGGGGTTCACCTGACCTGAATTATGCAACCATTGCCAGATTGGCCAGGGGGAATTACTATTCTGCCCTTGAGCTGGTCCAAAATGATGAATTAAGAAGTTTCAATTTCAGCCAGTTTGCAACAATGATGAGAAACGGTTATGGCCGTAAGTTGACCGAAATACTTGCCTGGTCGGAAGAGATTGCTACAATCGGAAGGGTAAGGCAGATGGGTTTTTTAAAATATTGCGGCGAGTTCCTGCGTGAAAACTTTATTTTCAATCTGAAGGAACCCGACCTTGTTTACATGGACGAACAGGAAAATGATTTCTCAAGGAAGTTTTCCCCGTTTATCAACGAGAGGAATGTGATTCACCTTTTCAAGGAATTTGAGAAAGGCTATACTGATGTATCGATGAATGGAAATGCAAAACTTATTTTTACTGATCTTGGGTTCAAAGTCTCAAAGTTGATCAGGTTATAAACGTCAAAAAGATGATTTACCCGGAAATTTCACGATAGAGCCAAATAGAATCACTATTTTTGTGAAATTCAAGTTTTTCACCTGCCATTAATATTTTGTTTCTGGTAGTATAAATATATAATTATCAATAAGATGAACACTCAAGATAAAACAGCGCGCGGCTGTCCGACCAGTGATCGGGTAGGAAGTTGCGCGAAACTCAATGTATATGACTGGCTCTACGACGTTAAAAGTACGATCAATACCGATGATATTGTGGAAGTACGTTTTAAAAATACACGTAAAGATTATTACAGAAATGTCAATGGTTTAGTCCTGAAACCTGGAGATATGGTCGCAGTCGAGGCAAGTCCCGGCCACGATATAGGTATGGTTTCCCTTGTCGGCGACCTGGTATTGAGGCAAATGAAAAGACATAAGGCAACGCTCATTGATGGCGAATTGCGTAAAATATACCGGACTGCTAAATCTGTTGACATCCAGAAATGGGAAGAGGCCATCAATCTTGAACATTCCACAATGCTGAAAGCACGGAAAATTGCCGAAGACCTCAAACTCAACATGAAGATCGGTGATGTTGAGTTCCAGGGCGATAAAACTAAAGCTATTTTCTATTACATAGCAGATGAGCGTGTTGATTTTCGTCAACTGATTAAACTATACGCCGACACATTTCGCATCAGGATAGAAATGCGCCAGATTGGGGCCAGACAGGAAGCCGCCCGGATTGGGGGAATCGGTCCGTGTGGAAGGGAACTTTGCTGTAGTTCGTGGATCTCCAATTTTGTGTCAGTAACCACCAATGCTGCCAGGTACCAGGAGATATCACTTAATCCCCAAAAACTTGCAGGGCAGTGCGGTAAGTTAAAATGCTGTTTAAATTATGAGCTCGACTGTTATATCGATGCCCAGAAGAATTTTCCACCAACCAATATCCCCATTGAAACGGAAAAAGGGAACTACAATTATTTAAAGGCCGATATCTTTAAAGGACTTTACTGGTATGTGAAGGAAAACAACCAACCCGGCGGTATGATGGCCGTTTCGGTTGAGAAAGTTAAAGAGATCCAGAGGCTCAACAAAAGCGGTAAAAAAATTGCCCAGTTGACCAATGAGAATGCTCCCGTTGTTGATGCAGAAGCTCACACCTACCACGATTCAGTCGGACAGGAGAGTATCGACCGGTTTGACCAGTCGTCGAAGAACAGACGAAAAAAAAGGAGAAAACCAATTTTAACAAGGAAACCAAATTCAGGGAATGAAAGTCAGGAAAATCAGGAAGATTAATCATCTTTTACCTCTCCTGGTGTTGCTCATTGCGGGTATTTCTATCAGCTCCTGCAACAAGAAAATAGTCGCTGAAGACTATCAGCAGTTAAAACATTCAGAGTGGCACCAGGACTCATTGTTGATTTTTGAGATCAATATCCCGGATTCAAAAAAGGTTTACGACCTTTCCTTCAATGTCAGAAATGAGGGTCATTATCCTTATAGCAATTTGTGGATTTTTGTTTCAATAACTCCACCTTCCGGCAAAGCAGTGTCCGACACCGTAGAACTGACGTTGGCCAAACCATCGGGTGAATGGCTGGGAAGCGGATTGGGTGATATCTACGACCAGAAATATCCATACAAACAAACTGTTTTTTTCCCGGAAATCGGGAAATATACTATTTCTGTCAGGCAAGGTATGCGTACCCAAACAGGAATATTGAAGGGTATCCACGACTTTGGAATTACACTTGAAAAAGCACTTTGAACCAGATTTCAGCCGTCTGGATTTTTGATTTGATGACAACCGTGCGTTTAAGCATTGACTATTAATTTATCTTTATTTTCGTATGAGTAAAAACAAACTGGCTAAGTTTGCGGATTTAAACACCTTTGGCCATGTTATTCAATTGTCATACAGAACTTTAATAAATGAAGGATTCTCATTGAAAGGCAATTGGAACAGCGACTTTTTTAAAAACAACCATCCGGTTGTCCTTGAACTTGGATGCGGAAAAGGGGAATACACAGTTGGTCTTGCACGGCTTTTCCCTGAAAAGAATTTTATTGGAATTGACATTAAGGGTTCCCGGATGTGGTCGGGAGCAAAACAAGCCGACCAGGACCAATTAAAGAATTGCGGATTTGTAAGGACTAATATTGAACTGTTATCGTATTTTTTCGCACCTGGTGAAGTTTCAGAAATCTGGATCACGTTTCCTGATCCCCAAATGAAAAAAACAAAGAAAAGGCTCACTTCGTCAAGGTTTATTAAATCATATAGCGAAATATTGAACAACGAGGGTATGATACATCTGAAAACGGATAGTAACTTTCTCTATCAATATACATTGGCCACAATTGAGGTGAATCATTTCAGGATGCTTGTGAATACAGACGATTTGTACTCATCAGGGCTTGCCGATGAAATTCTGAGCATAAGGACAGCTTACGAGCAACAATGGCTTGAACGAGGAAAAACCATCAAATATTTAAGATATGTTCCCCATCCTGTTTCGTTAATTGAGCCAGAAATTGACCTTGAGTTCGATGATTACAGGAGTTATGGCCGGAATCAGGTGAATCGCGATAATACTGAAACAAAAAAGTAGGTTTTGAAAGACTTTTACGAAAAAGTTTATGATGTGGTTCGGCAAATCCCGGCCGGTAGGGTCACCAGTTATGGCGCAATCGCACGCTTTCTTGGAACTGCAGGATCGTCGCGCATGGTTGGATGGGCAATGAACAATTCCCACCTTCAGGAGGTTTATGTACCTGCACATCGGGTGGTCAACCGGAATGGGCTTCTGACAGGTAAAATCCATTTCGGATCTCCTGACGAAATGGAGGAGTTGCTCTGGAATGAAGGTGTACTGATTGAAAACGATCGTGTTACCGATTTTGACAAACTATTTTGGGATCCGAATAAAGAATTGAATTACAGTTATTTATAAATATATTACAATGGCGGTTATACCAAAAAACATTACAGATATCCTTCGGAATGTTATTTTTCCGGAGTCAAAGGAAAATATTGTCGAACTGGAAATGGTCCAGGAAATAAGGATTGCAGGTAGCCGGATCAGCTTTTCATTGGTTTTTCAACGCGATAATGACCCTCATATTCAGGTAGTTTCTGAGGCTTGTGCCAATGAGATCGAAAAGGTTCTTGGCAAAGAGTACGATATAACAATCACTCCCAAGGGAATTCACAGGATGAAAGCTCCGGTATTGCCAGGGGTTAAAAACATCATCGCAATTGCATCCGGTAAAGGTGGGGTCGGCAAATCAACAGTGACAGCAAACCTTGCAGTTGCACTGGCCAAAAGCGGAGCCAAGGTTGGATTAATTGATGCAGATATATTTGGCCCGACCATCCCCAAAATGTTTGGCGAAGAGGGTGCCCACCCCTATTTTGAAAAGATCGAAGGGCGCGACATGATTGTCCCGATTGAAAAATTCGGGGTAAAAATCCTCTCCATCGGCTTTTTTGTGAAACAGGATGATGCATTGATCTGGCGGGGGCCGATTGCTTCAAATGCACTTAAACAGCTGATTGTGGAAGGTTTATGGGGTGAACTCGACTATATGCTGATCGATCTTCCTCCTGGTACAAGCGATATCCACCTCACAATCGTCCAAACCCTTCCGGTAACAGGCAGTGTCATTGTTACGACACCCCAGGATGTTGCACTGGCGGCGGTTATCAAAGGGGTCTCCATGTTCAAAAGTAAGGCGGTCGATGTGCCGATCCTGGGAATTATAGAAAATATGGCCTGGTTCACCCCTGAAGAACTTCCTGACAATAAATACTATATTTTTGGAAAAGAGGGTGGAAAGAACCTTGCGGAAAAACTCAATATTCCGTTATTGGGACAGATTCCAATTGTGATGGATATCCGTGAGGGTGGTGATCAGGGGACACCAGTGGCAGCCAATGAGGAGAGTATCATCGGAAAATCATTTAAAGAGTTGGCAAATAACGTAATACAACAATTAGAATACAGAAATTTAAATTTAAAACCGACTGAGCGTGTGCGTGTAAAGAAAAGTTGATGCTCAAAACGGATCAATCATTCCAGTTCAAATATTTTTTATTTCGTTGATTCATTTCTCTTTGTATCTTTACCGTTATTGCGAAGTTGAACAACGGAATATTTAACGTATTGTAATTCAGTAAAATAACTATCTTGAAGCAAACAGGAAGATATATTTTCCTTTTTCTTTGGTTAACAGTGATCCTATGGGGTTGTTCGACCAAAAAAAATACTGTAATTTCCCGTACCTACCAGGATGTTACGGCACGTTACAATGTTTATTTTAACGCAAAGGAGAGTTATAAAACAGGGCTTCAACGTATTGATAAAACAATACCTGACGATTACTCCCGTCCGCTTCCCATTTATAAGGGGACTTTACCCGAGGCAGCCAAAGTTGCAACTTCCGAGATGGAGCAGTCGATATCAAAGTGTTATAAATTAATCTCCCTTCACTCCATCACAAAAAGCCCGCCGCGTAAAGTATCTGATTCAGAACGGTATAAAAGGTTCGCATCAAAAGGTGAATACAACAAGTGGGTTGACGACAGCTATGTGATGATGGGTAAAGCCAACTACTTTATGCACGATTATCATCGTGCAATCGAAAATTTCAATTTTGTAATCCGTAAATTCCCGAATGAGGCTCTCCGTTATGATGCCTATCTCTGGATGGCAAGGTGTTATATAGAAACTGGAGATAACAAGCTGGCACTTGAAATTTTCAACACTCTTTCGCGTGACGGTAATTTTCCAAAGCGCCTCAAAAAAGACCTCTACCTGTCACAAGCCCATTATGATCTTAAAAACAATGAGATTGAAGCGTCGATCATACAATTGAAGCTCGCCATTGGCACATCCCTTACTCGGAAAGAAAAACTCAGGGTCAATTATATCCTGGCACAATTGCTTGCATTAACCAATAACCAGCATGAAGCTTCAGAGCAGTATTTAAAGGTCGTTAAGATGCACCCACCGTATCAAATGGCCTTTAATGCCAGACTTGCAAGGATAGAAATTGGTGGAGGCGATAAGAAGGAGATCGAAAAAGAGCTCCAGAAAATGCTCGATAATATTATGAATGCCGATTTTCGTGACCGGATTTATTTTGCAAAAGGGGAAATCGCCTTTAGGGAGGGACGGAAAAGTGATGCAATTGCCGATTTGAAAAAGTCGGTACAGTACAGCACCCAGAATCCGAAACAACGGGCCTTATCGTCACTTAACCTGGCAAGGATGCTATTTGAGCAGAACTTATACCAGCAGGCCGCCTGTTATTACGACAGTGCGGTCGCAGTCATCGATGTCAATTATCCGGGTTATGCCGAAATTATGGTCCGTGCTACAGGTCTCAGAAAATTAGCCGACAACCTGATGACAGTTACAAGAGAAGATAGCCTTCAAAAAATGGCCCGCATGACTGACCAGGAACGCACCAGCATTATTAATGGCATTATCGTTAAATTGCAACAGGAGGAAGCAAAAAAAATTGCTGATCAAAACACCAAAATGTCTGACCAGAATTATTTCAGGTCACAGCAATACCGGCCCCAGATCAGTGCTGCCAACAACCAAAACCTTTGGTATTTTTATAATACGCTGACAATCGGAATCGGGAAATCGGAATTCCAGCGAACCTGGGGGAAGAGAAAGTTGGAAGATAACTGGAGGCGAAAGAACAAGCTATCTGTCAGTGAAGAAGATACAACACAAGTTGCCGATTCGGTCAAAAAAGCAGCACCCAATGTTGTTAAGAAAAAGGCAAGCGACCCTAAAACACTTGCATTCTATTTGCAGGATATCCCACTCACCGATTCGCTGATGAACGTTTCCAATGAGCTGATAAAGAGTGCTTTATTCAGTGCAGGCAAAATCTATAGAACTGATTTTAATGATTTTGCCCGCTCCACCGAAACCCTGGAAGAGTTAAACAGGAGATTTCCCGGAAGCATATATGAATTGCCGGCGTTTTTTGACCTCTACCAGCAATATAAGGCAAACAACGATATTTCAAAAGCAGAGGGATACAAAACAAAAATTATTTCGGGTTACCCTGAATCAAAATATGCTAAGTTCCTTCTTAATCCTTTATATTTTACTGAGCTTGCCGAACGGAAGGTCAAGATTGAGAAAAAATATGAAGAGGCACTGCAATACTTCGAATCATACAATTATGCCAAAGCTGCCGACGCTGCGACCTCTGCATTGGGCATGAGCCCTGACAGTACACTGCTTCCAAAGGTGAAATTTATTGAGGTGGTATCAAAAGGTGTGTCACAGGAAAGAATTGTTTTTGCAAGTGCACTCGACGGGTACATTAAATCATGCAAAACATTGCCATTAAAATCTATTGCCATTAAAATCAAAGACTTAATTGTAACAAATTCGTTAAACGACTATCAACAGCTCCTGGCAAAGGGTTATATCAGGGATGAGTTGGCCAACAAGGGACTCAAGGATGCAAAGGATCAGACTTCAGATAAATCCAATGGGAAATATTCAGCTGAAGAGGACATGTTCCATTATTATGTTATTGCTTTTTCAAACGAGGCCAAAGTTGATGTCAGCCGATTGATTTATGACCTTGCCAATTACAACCTCGATTATTATACATCGACAGATTTCGATATTGAACCGGTCAGTCTGGATTCTAAAACACAATTTGTAGTGGTTAGGAGCTTGCCCAACAAGGAAGAAAGCCTGATCTATTTCAGATCGCTCATCAGAAAACGAAATGTTTTTCAGGCTCTGAATGGGGTCGAATATGTCAATTTTGTTATTTCGTCATCAAATTACAGGATCATCATTGGTGAAAAAGCGTTCCTCGATTATTTGCAATTTTTTACTAAAAATTACAGCTCTTACATCGGTGCCAATATTCCAGTTGATGAATTGCCAAACCCGGAAGTCCTCCTTTCAAATGCAAGGAAAAAAGAGGAACCCGTAGAAAAAGGGAAGTTTGTTTTGGTCAAACCTGAAACCGTAAAGGACACAACTTCACAAAAGCCTATACCACAAATAATTAAACCTGAAAAGGTAGAATATCGGGGACCATATGCTGAAAAACTTTCAAGGGACTATAATTATGTGCTTATCTTTCTGAAAAAGCAAAACAATGCAGAAGCACTGGTTAAGGCATTTGAAACTTTTAATCAAGCTAATTTTGGTTCGCCAACAATCAAAGTAAGTACAGAGCAACTCGATGACAATCGGAGCATGATCGTCGTGACCGGTTTAAAAGAGTTAAGGTCGGCAACTGTTTATATGCAAAAAACCATTTCGGATGGTTCACTTTCAGCACTGATTAAAGGGAACACTTTCAGAAGTTTCATCATCAGCGACGAAAACCTCCCAATATTTAAAAAGGAAAAGAACCTCGTATCCTATCTGGAGTTCTTCAATCAATTAAAGCAATAAAAAATTTAATCAATGATTATTTGGCTGATATTCAAGCTTTAATCGTTCCAATTAGTTATATTTGTCATCTTGAGGTATAAATATCAGGACAATTTTCCTGTTTCAGGATCACATTTCCTGACCCAAGCCCCAAACTCCGTGACCCATGCTCTATGCCTCATGCTCATCCCCGTTTTTCGGTCTCCAGTCTTCCTTCTTCGGTTTCCGGTATCCGCTATGCTTTCTCAGCTCCCAACATCCGTTCAATGGCCATCCGTTCCTGTTCGCTTAATGTGTCCATCGATTTTAGTGCCGTCTGTATCTTGGTTTTGAAGTTCCAGCAAGTCATCTGTCTCAGCGCCAGCCTGCGTGCAAATTCATAGGTCGAAACATCTTCTTTCCCCTTGCACACATTGTAGGCAATGAAAAAAGCTTTATGAACCGGAAACTTGCAATTGTGAAAGATCGTCATTGCAGTCGCCGATTCTTCAGATTTACATTTCGTGCAACGTTTGGAGAAAGGAGTTTTTCCGGCACAGGAATTTGTATTGCCGCATTTGCGACAGGTAAAACCATCGGCCCATTTGAGCTCTGCCAAAAACTCAAGACATTTTTCGTCACTTGAAAAAAGTCCTTCGAGTTCCTGTTCGGAGATGTCTTTGCTGAAAATCAGATTCATAATATTATACCTTAACGTCACAAAAGTATTAAAAATAGGCAAATAAAATAAAAGTGATATCAATGCGATTTAATATGGTTTTTTATTAATATTGCATCACAATAATGAACAAAAAAAATGAATACCTGTGAAATAAAGGATCGCCCAAAAGAATGGCAGGCCCGTTTAAAGTCGTGGTACTTTTGGAAGCCATTTGCCGGGTTTGCCGTGGGCGCTTTGGCAGGGTTAATCTATTACTATTTTATCCTAAGTGACCAGGGATCTTCGCCGGTTACGAGCGGTGCTGGATCAAATGCATTTTTTGGCGGGATGATCGGTCTGTTAATCGTAAAAAGACCTTGCAGTCGTTGTTAAATGAATAAATTTACTTTTTAATATTGAGAAATGGATTATTCGGCAATTAATATCAGGTACGGGGAATTGGCAAATACACAATGCTGTCTATCATGTGGCGGTGCCATTAATTATGCCAAACCCAGTAAAGGTGAATTCTGTGTCGATTTGGGAAGTGGACGCGGAACCGACGTTTTGAGGATGGCCGATGAAGTCGGAGAAGATGGTTTTATTTACGGGATTGATATTTCGGACGGGATGATTGAAAAAGCCCGCCAAAATGCCCATAAATTAGGGATTAAAAATGTCAGCTTCCTGCAATGTGAACTTGAGAAGATCGGTTTAAGAGATAAATCTGCCGATCTGGTTATCTCAAATTGTACAATCAACCATGCGACCGACAAAGATGCGGTCTGGGGCGAAGTCTTCAGGATACTCAAAAAAGGTGGGCGCTTTGTTGTGAGCGATATCTATGCAACAAGTCCGATATCAGAGGAGTACCGTAACGATCCGGTTGCAATCGCCGAATGTTGGGCCGGTTCTGTAACGCGTGCCGAATATATGGCCACTTTACAAAAAATAGGTTTCACCGGAATAGAGATCCTGGAAGAATCAAAACCCTATCCAAAAGGAAAAGCAGAAGTAGCAAGCATTACAATAGCCGGTTTCAAACCTACCGGCGGATGTGGCTGCAAACAATAAACCATTCCAGAGTATAAAGAAGGAATGGCCATTCAACAACGTTTAATTAATTATTTTTTTATGAAAAGTCTTATTAAGAAAAAAGAGGAAGCCCAAAAGGTGCAGGTTGCTCAGTGTTGTGCAAAGACCTCCAGGACTGTTGTTGGTTGTCATGATTAACTCATGATCATTGATGGGGAGTGCCGGAATTTGTAAAATTAAGGCATTCCCCAATTAATCAGTATGTTAACTTGTATTAAAAATTATTAAATGAAAATCGCTATTCCCACCAGGGGAAATTCAGTGGACAGCCATTTTGGCCATTGCGAAGCCTATACGGTTTTTTCAATCGATGAAAATATGAAAATAATCAGTTCTGAGATCGTGCCATCCCCTCAAGGTTGTGGATGCAAAAGCGATATTGCCGCAGTATTGAAAGGAAAAGGAGTGGGGGTCATGCTTGCAGGCAATATGGGAAATGGTGCATTAAATGTGCTGACCAGTCATGGAATTGAAGTTTATCGTGGTTGTTCCGGTGATGCACGTCTTGTTACTGTAGGATTTTTAGAAGGTAATATTGGTGATTCCGGCGAAGGATGCCACCATCACGAGCAACATGGTGAAGAACACCAATGTAACCATTAAAATTAATGATGATGGAAGAACCTGTTAAAGCTCAATTGGATAGTACTATTAGAGATCTGTACAACAAGCAATCGCTTGAAATCATGCAGACAGCAGAAGATGCCTATGTACGTGGCTCAAACCGGGTACAGGAGATCAAAAATTTTGCACGCAAAGCAGGTGTCAAACGAATTGGAATAGCCTATTGCGTGTCGTTACCCAAGGAAGCTGACTCTGTCAAAGAATTCCTTTCAGATGAATTTGATGTTTTTACCGTTGATTGTAAATGCGGTAAAATGACCAAGCACGAAATGCTGGGATGTGAAGGAAAGGGAATCATGTGCAACCCAGCCGGACAAGCCGAATACCTGAAAGAAAACAACACCGAACTGAATCTATCTATGGGGCTTTGTGTTGGCCATGATATGATTTTCAACCAGAAATCGGTTTCCCCTGTCTCAACCCTTGTCGTGAAGGACCGGCCAACCCAAAACAATCCGATGGAAAGTATTCACAATTTAAAATAAAAAAGAGTGAGCGAATTCGATTCCCGGGCCCGTCAATGGGACAAAGATAAAATGCACATGGAACGTTCTTTGGCGATTGCTGCCGAACTCGAAAAAATAATCCCATTGGACCATTCCATGAAAGCCCTTGAATATGGAGCAGGTACAGGAATTTTAAGTTTTTTGTTAAAGGACCGTTTTTCCGAAATTACCTTGATGGACAGTTCCCAGGAAATGATAAAGGTTTGTATTGAAAAGAGCGAATATCACAAAACCAGCCATATCGTTCCGCTTTGTTTCGACCTTGAGCACAAGAATTACGACGGTAAATTTGATCTGATTTATAATCAAATGGTTTTGCACCATGTAGTAGATTATAAGACGATTATAAGTACATTTTTTTCGTTGCTGAATCCTGGCGGATATCTGGCAATTGCCGACTTATACACTGAAGATGGTTCTTTTCACGGAGTTGATGTAAAAGTACATTTGGGTTTTGATCCTGAAAACCTGACTGAGATTCTCAAAAATGCAGGATTTAGCAGCATCGAATACAAGACCTGTTTCGAGGTAAAACGCGATACCGGTAAAAAATATCCGCTATTTTTATTGGTGGCACAAAGATGAGTGATGGGAACGACTAAATGTCCTAGTTCAAACCCCTAATCTTCCGACTCGTCGGGACAGGCTCTGAATTTGAGTGTTGAAAATCAGTTATATAATGTATTTTGCGCTGGCGGGATGGGTGTGTAATCCGCCAAGATTAATTCTTAATACTAGCTGGTCAATATTCGCTCAATCGAATTTCTTTCTTTTTCAGTAAGTGAGCCTAATTGTATCAGTGCATGTTCAATTTTGGTTTTAAATGCCCAGCAGGTCATCTGGCGCAACGAAAGCCTTCTCGCAAATTCATAAGATGAAATATCGTCCCTACCCTTGCAGGTATTATAGGCAATGTAAAACGCCTTGCTGATCGGAAACTTGACCCCGTGAAAAATTGTTCCGTTAGTAGCGGTTTCTTTTGCTTTGCATTTGGTACACCGAAGTGAGTACGGCTCACTCCCACTGCACGAATTGGTATTTCCACATTTCTTACAAACAAAACCTTTAGCCCATTTTATCCCGGATAAGAACTCAAGACATTTTTCATCGCTCCTAAACATTTCGTCAAGTTGTTCTGAACCAAGGTGATCATTAAATATAGTTCCCATAATCGAATAATTCTTGGGCAAATATAAAAAAAAATAGTGCCATTAATACGATTTAGGTGATATCAAAGCGATTTATTAAAAATATTATTTTATTTTTGCAATCGAAACATTTAATAATTGATACAATGGAAAATAATTGTGAAGTAAAACCAGGACCAACATCGGCCAAAGCGTTCTTCAAATCCGGAAATTTTTGGAAACCCTTCCTGGGCGTGACACTTGGTGGCCTTGCCGGATTTTTATATTTCTATTTTGTAGGTTGTTCGTCAGGGAGTTGTGCAATTACAAGCAGTCCTTATATGAGCACAATTTATGGTGGGCTCCTGGGATTGTTCGTTGTGAAAAGTCCTTGCAGCCGGGGTAAATGCTAATAACTTAATTGATCAGGGAGAATAAATATGAGCATATTGGAAGTTAATAAAAGGTACACCGAATTGGCCACTTCGGGTTGTTGCCTTTCTTGTGGAGGTGCAGCAAATTACGCAGAAGCAGGGCTTAATGAAGTGTGTGTTGATTTAGGAAGTGGTCGTGGAACTGATGTGATACGCCTCGCTGAAACGGTTGGAAACGGTGGATTTGTATATGTTATCGACATTGCGGATGGGATGATTGAAAAAGCAGTCAATACCGCCCGAAATTTGGGTGTTACCAATGTTCGTTTCATTCAAAGCACACTTGAAAAAATAAAGTTGGAGGATGAAATTGCAGACCTTGTCATTTCCAACTGTACAATTAATCATGCTTCGGATAAGCAAGCTGTTTGGAATGAAGTATTCAGAATATTAAAAAATGGTGGGAGGTTTGTTGTTAGCGATATCTACTCCACAACACCGGTTCCTGACGAATATAAAAATGACCCTGAGGCCATTGCCGAATGTTGGGCAGGTTCTTGTACACGAAGTGAATATTTGAATCAACTTGAAACTGCCGGATTTCCGATTATTGAAATTCTCGAAGAATCGGCACNCTATATTAAAGGAAAAGTGATGGTGATTAGCTGGACAATTAGCAGCAAAAAACCAATGGGTAATTGTAGTTGGTGCGAATAACTAAAAATATAAAAGCTTAATTCATGTATTTTTCCAAACACAACATATTTTCAAAAATAAAGGATTCCGAAAACTTCTTCATTGTCAACCTCCTTACAGGCAATGCAGATATCCTGACCCCCGATTATGCCAATAAAATCGTAAAAGTCAAAAATAACGAAGATATTATTGATGATCAATTTATTGGTGAGCTGCAGGAAAAAGGCTACCTGGCCAATGAAAAAGAGGAAGGTAAACTTTACAGGAGAAAATACCTCGATTTTCTGGATAGTCGCGATGACGATGAGATACAGTTGTTCTTTGTACCCAATTACAGTTGCAATTTTGCCTGCTCCTACTGTTACCAGGATGAATATGCTCCCACAAAAGGGCTGCTGAACAACGAAATCATCGATTCGTTCTTTGATTATATCCAAAATGAATTTGCCGGAAAACGTAAATACATCACCATTTTTGGGGGCGAACCTTTGCTGAATTCTCCCCGGCAAAAGGATTTGATCGACTACTTTATTTCAAAGGCAAATGCATTCCAGCTTGATGTTTGCATTGTCACAAATGGCTATACTTTGGTCGAATATATGGACATTCTAAAACATGGGAAAATGCGCGAAGTCCAGATCACCCTGGATGGTACGGCAAAATTCCATGACTCCCGTCGTTTTCTAAAGGGAGGGTCCGGCACCTTTGACCGGATCGTAGATGGGGTCGATGCGTGTATTGCAAATCAAATTACTGTTAATCTGAGAATGGTAATCGACAAGGAGAACATTGACAACCTTTCAGAACTTGCCCAATTTGCAATTGATAAAGGGTGGACTTCAAGTCCGTTTTTTAAAACCCAAATCGGCCGGAACTATGAACTGCACCATTGTCAATCATCAGGGGATAAACTTTTTAGTCGGATCTCCCTTTTTGAGAAATTATATGACCTGACAAAACGAGTTCCCCATATCCTTGAATTCTACAAGCCTGCCTATTCCATTTCGAAATTTCTTTCAGAAAATGGCAGTTTGCCCGATCCTTTGTTCGATGCCTGTCCTGCCTGCAAAACCGAATGGGCTTTTGATTATACAGGGCATATTTACTCCTGTACTGCAACTGTTGGAAAAGATGATGAATCTTTAGGTACCTTTTACCCTGAAATAAATCAGCTCAAGGAACTTATAAATATCTGGGAATCAAGGGATATCGTATCGATCCCTGAATGTAGGGAATGTAATGTTCAGCTGGCTTGCGGCGGTGGCTGCGGATCGGTAGCCAAAAATAGAAATGGAAGTGTTTGCTCAACCGATTGCCGTCCGGTAAAAGAACTGCTGGAATTGGGATTTGGGGCCTATTTTAATGAAAATTAAAAATATATATTGTAAATTGCAAAATATTTAATACCAATCGCATGAAAGAAATAATAGCATCCGAATTTGAAAACGAAGTATTAAAAAGTGGAAAAGTTGTTCTCGATTTTTACTCCTCGGAGTGTCCACCCTGCGAGGCACTGGCACCTAAATTTGAATCATTGGCCGGATTGTATGGCAATGACATTAAATTCTTAAAGATTTTCAGGCAGAAGAACAAGGAACTTGCCGATAAACTGGAGGTAAGGTCATCGCCCACTTTGCTGTTTTTTGAAAACGGAAATGAGGTTGGTGACCGGTTATCGGGTGGGATCAAGAGAAGCGACATCATCACCAATCTGAACAGTTTACTTTCTGAAGATCAGATCGCTACAATCAACAATAAAATCACGCCAACGGTAACCGAATACGATGTCATGGTTTTGGGTGCGGGTCCCGGAGGATTGACTGCGGGCCTCTATCTTTGTCAGGCAAAAATAAATACAGTACTGATCGACATCGCTTTACCTGGTGGGAATGTCGCCACGACCCATGAGGTTTCAAATTATCCTGGTTTTATCGAACCACAGAAAGGCTATATGCTGTCGCACAATATGTCGGAACAGACCAAACTTTGCGGCACTGCCTACAAAGTTGCAGTGGATGTCTCGATGGTTGACCTCGTAAAGAAAGAGGTGATCCTCGACGAATACGAAACCATCAAAGCTAAAAAGATCATTATCGCAACAGGAACCTCACCCAACCTTATAGGTGTGCCTGGCGAAAAAGAGTTGAAGGGGAAAGGCATATCTTATTGTGCGACATGTGATGCAAAGTATTACGGTGATAAGGACGTGGTTGTGATCGGTGGGGGCAATTCAGCAGTCGAGGAAGCTGACTTTATCGCAAAGTTTGCCAGCAAAATAACGATGGTCCACCAGTTCGATACGTTTACTTCCAACAAAACCGCACAGGAAAAGATATTTTCCAATCCTAAAATCAGCACATTGTTTGAGCATGAGCCACGCTCTTTCAAACGGGTCGGCGACAAAATGGTCACTGAGGTTGAAGACCTCAAGACCAAAGAGATCAAAACCCTTGAAAGTGATGGCGTATTTATCTTTATCGGGATGAAGCCCAATATCCAATTGTTTAAAGACAAGCTCACACTCGATAAATGGGGCTATATCAAAACCGATGAAGACATGCGGACCAGTCTTCCTGACGTATTTGCTGTGGGTGATGTGATCAGTAAAAAGTATCGCCAGATTACAACAGCTGTTGCAGATGGCACCATTGCAGCTATAGCCATTGCGAAAGAGATAAATTGAAATTTAATAATCCTTGCAATGAAACTGATTTTTAATAATATTGTCCAGTTTTACTATTTGGGTTTTAAAAGCATGACCATTGGCAAAAGGCTTTGGATAATCATTATCATAAAACTGATTATAATGTTTTTTGTCCTGAAGATCTTTTTCTTTCCCAATTTTTTGAAGACACATTTTAAGACAGACGCTGAACGAAGCAATTATGTTATAGAACAATTAACTAAATAATAGAAAATGGAACACATTGATTTTTCGCTTGTTGATTGGTCCAGGGCTCAATTTGCACTTACCGCAATGTATCATTGGTTGTTTGTGCCATTAACGCTGGGGCTTTCATTTGTTATTGCATTTATGGAAACGCTGTATTTCAGAACGGGAAATCCCGAATGGAAGCGTATTACCAAATTCTGGATGACCCTTTTCGGGGTCAATTTTGCCATTGGGGTGGCCACAGGAATTATCCTTGAATTTGAATTTGGCACAAACTGGTCAAATTATTCGTGGTTTGTAGGTGATATTTTTGGTGCGCCGTTGGCCATTGAAGGGATCATGGCCTTTTTCATGGAAAGTACTTTCATCGCAGTCATGTTTTTTGGCTGGAATAAAGTGAGCAAGAAATTCCACCTTGTCTCAACCTGGTTGGTTGCCATCGGGTCAAACCTTTCGGCATTGTGGATCCTGGTCGCAAATGCCTGGATGCAAAACCCAACAGGCATGCATTTTAATCCGGATACGGCACGAAATGAAATGGTTAATTTCTGGGATGTCCTGTTTTCCCCTGTGGCAATTAACAAATTCTTCCATACTGTTTTATCGGCCTATATTTTGGCCTCGATTTTTGTGATTGGTGTAAGTGCCTGGTTTTTATTGAAAAACAGGGAACAACTTTTTGCAAAGAGGAGCATTAAAGTAGCGGCAATATTTGGCCTGGCCGCGTCATTCCTGACGATGCTCACAGGTGATGGCTCTGCACGCAATATGGCAAAATTCCAGCCGATGAAATTTGCAGCCATGGAAAATTTATATGAAGGACAAAAAAATGCGCCCCTTGTTGCCATTGGGATTCTAAAGGAAGATGCCAAAGAAGCATTGCACAAGAAACAGGATTTCCGTATCGAGATTGAGATTCCAAACATGCTTTCGTACATGGCCTTTCTTGATCCAAATGCTTATGTTCCAGGGATTAAAGACCTTGTTCATGGGAATCCGGCTTACAATATAATGTCGTATCAGGAAAAGAGTGAGAAAGGCAAGCTTGCGATCCAGTCGCTAGCCGATTACAAAAACGCCAGGAAAGCAAAAAACGATAGTTTGGCAAACATCTCACTGACGAAATTCGAGGCTAACTACCCCTATTTTGGTTATGGATATTACGCCGGAAGGGACATGCACGAGTTAATACCCAATATACCCCTGACCTTTTATTCATTCAGGATTATGGTGGGATTGGGATTTCACTTCCTTGCCTTGTTTCTGGTGGTTCTGATTCTTACCAACAAAGACAAGATCGAGAAAAAACGATTTATTCTTTACACAGCATTATGGACAATTCCATTAGCTTATATTGCATCAGAACTGGGTTGGATCGTGGCAGAAGTTGGGCGCCAACCTTGGGTGATCCAGGACATTTTACCCACAATAGCGGCTGTTTCACAAATTAAGTCTGCATCGGTCCAAATCACTTTTTGGCTCTTCTTTATCCTGTTTACAGGTTTGCTCATTGCTGAGATCAAGATCATGGTTTCACAGATCAAGAAGGGACCTGCCATTGAAACTCCCGAGAATTAGTGATAAACAATTAATAAAACTGAATTATGTTTGAAACATTTTCACATATCCTGTTACAGCAATACTGGTGGATCATCGTTTCGTTGCTGGGTGCAATACTCGTTTTTCTGATGTTTGTCCAGGGCGGGCAAACCCTTATTTATACAATTGGCAAAACCGAAGATGAACGGACCATTCTGGTCAACCTGTTGGGCAGAAAATGGGAGTTGACATTTACAACCCTGGTTACCTTTGGTGGTGCGTTTTTTGCCTCTTTTCCTTTATTTTACTCCACCAGCTTTGGTGGGGCTTATTGGGTTTGGATGCTGATCCTGATTGCGTTTGTTGTCCAGGCTGTTTCATACGAATACCGTCAGAAACCAAATAATTTCTTAGGTAAACGGACCTATGAAACCCTTTTGTTTATGAACGGATTGCTCGGAACGATCCTGATCGGTACGGCAGTGGCAACCTTTTTTACCGGTTCGGAGTTTTCGGTTGACAAACTGAACCTCACAAGGCTTACTGGCGACAAGATGCCAATCATTTCGGAATGGAAAGGACTTGCAAATGGATTGGAAGCTGCGTTCAATCTTCAAAACCTTAGCCTGGGATTGGCGGTCTTCTTTCTCTCACGCGTTTTGGCCCTGCTCTATTTCATGAACAGGGTACGAAATTCGGAAATCATGGAAAGGGTCAAAAAACAATTGTTAATCAATGCTATACCATTTGTAGTGTTCTTTCTGACTTTTACGATCTGGTTAATGTTCTCATCAGGGTTTGCTGTAGATCCGACCACAGGTTTGGTTTCAATGGAACCATTCAAATATTTTCACAACCTGATCGCAATGCCGGTTGTCGCGGTTCTCCTCTTGCTGGGCGTTGCGATGGTTTTGGTTGGGATCATTCGGCCACTTACATGCTTTGTTAAGTGCGGGACCAAAGGAATATGGCTTTCCGGCTTAGGGACCATACTCACGGTTTTCTCACTGTTACTTCTGGCTGGGTTTAACAATACAGCTTATTATCCTTCAACATTTGACCTGCAAAGTTCGTTGACCCTGCAAAATAGCTCATCGAGTCGATACACATTGACAATTATGAGTTATGTCTCGTTATTGGTACCCTTTGTGATTGCCTATATCTGGTATGCCTGGCGTTCAATTGACAACAAAAAAATTGATATCGAAGAGATTAAAAGCGAATCACATACTTATTAGGGATTTATTATTCAAGTAATTAATCCTAAAATCATTGGTGATAAATGCCGGGGAAACGAAAACTTTTTCCCCGGCATTTTAATTTTAACTAAATATCCTCACAAAGTCAACCGTTTAAATGATTGAAAAATTGATTTCATCGGCTCATTCATTAAAAACCTTGAAATTTTGGAACGAGAAATTCACGGAAATAAAAGTTGAAATTTTGGAATTGATCTGGTTACTAACTTTAAGTTTTGCAAAAATGGAACAGTTAAAAAAAATCTCCGCTAAAATCAAAGCATTTGATCATCTTGAACATTTTGGTTTGTGGGGTACATCTACCGATTATTTTTCTCATGTGCTTTTTAATTTGTAAACTAAATCATTTAAAATTCATCCAATTCATTGATCTTAAATTTATTCAACCTACTTTTGGGAATCTTATGCAGTTAGAATTAGAGATGGTCATTGAGAGTGAAAAATGATCTGTTCTGAAAATGAGGATCCTTGAACTTTCAGGTTGGGGGTCTGTACAATGTTTTCGAAACCAATATGAAGATCTGATCTTGTAACGAACAATTTGCATGAAAAGTTTAATATTCATAATAGTCGGATTTGCTCTTTATAATGTGGGGTTTGATCATTTCGAAGATGTCATGGTATTCCTCAACAAAACAATACATTATAAACTTGCAAGTTATTTCCTGACCTATCTGTTGATTGGAACGCCAATTTTTATTGCGACTTTTTTAATCAATGTTGATTTCAATTTTTTAGGACATCTGGGACTGCAATCAAATGTTTTAAAGGGTCTTTACATTGGGGCGATTTTTTCTCTGCCA
>TBL_comb47_HYPODRAFT_10002491_pt1 | contig 22684 bp, 19 predicted proteins | sample TroBogypolimnion_40_FD_10682 | JGI IMG/M metagenome (IMG submission 10682)
CCGGCCAATGCCGGAGGCGGCTCCAGTGATGAGGGCGACACGGTCGGTGAGGAGCATGATCGGACAGGCGGTGAGGGGTGATCGGTATTGGCGCGGGGCGATTGGCGCGGGGCGATGGGTGCGGCGAGGGGCGAGGGCTGAGGTGGACGCCGATCGAGCCGATGCGGGGAGTGGAGCAGGAGGACGGGGAAAAGAAAAGCCGCGCGAACGGAGATCGCGCGGCGGGTGGCTTTTGAGGGGAAGCCAGGAATCCAGGAATAAGTCCCGGGCGGTCCGTTCCCCGCTTCCTGGCTTCTCCTTGCAAAATGAAAAAGGCGGGGTCAGCGACCCCGCCCTACATCAGAGATGCGGCGTGCAGCGCCGCTCGCCTCACTTCGTGGCTTCGATTTTCCGGAGGGTCACGTCGCCGTTCATGGTGGCGATGCGGATTTCGGGGCCGCCGCCGTTGAGGGTGCCGGTGACGATCTTGCCGCCCGTCATCGGGGGCAGCGGCGGCAGCGGCGGGACCGGCGCAACCGGGGCGACCGTGCCGTCCGAGTCTTCCTTGGCGGCGCGGGCAGCTTCGTGGGCGGCGACGCGGGCTTCGTTGGCGGCCTCGTGGATCGCGGCGGCGGCTTCGTGAGCCGCTTCGGCGGCAGCGTGGGCGGCATTCTTGACGGCTTCCTTCACGTCGTCGTCATCCGAACCCACGACGACCGCCCGCGGGGCGTGCGACGTGTGGGAGCGTTTGTTGACGGAGAGCGACTCGGTCTTGGTGACGAGGGCCTTGTCGTCAAAGTCGGTGAGGATCGAGCCGTTGTGCGTGCGGAGGCGCACGTTGGCCTTGGCGTCGGCGGGCAGGTGGAGCGAAACCTCGCCGTTCATCGAGGTGAACGAAAGGGGTTTGCCGTCGTGGAGGGCGTGGACGGAGGCGTGGATTTCGCCGTTCATCGTCTCGACGAGCGCGGCGCCGTCGATGTCGTCGAGGTGCACCTCGCCGTTGAGGCTCTTGACCTCGATGTTGCCGGTTACGCCGCCGATCGAGACGTCACCGCCGAAGTTGCTGTTGATGATGACGATGGTGTTGCGCGGGACGGTGATCGTGAAATCCCCGCCGTTGCTGGGCCAGCCGTCGTTGCCGTAGGTGAGGGAGACGACGTTGTCTTTCTCGGTGAGGCTGTAGCTCGACGAGGAGGTGAGGACGCGGAGGCCGTCCTTGCGCTGGGCAGGTTCCTCGGGTTTGAGGTCGGTGGTGACGTGGACCTCGCTGGTCTCGGCGCCCTTGAGGTGGATGTCACCGTTGGTGACGCTGACCTTGACGGTGCCGGGCTTGGACGGATCGGAGAACTTGATCGTGGCGCTTTCGTTGTCCTCGGCCGCGCGGGCGGCCGTGAGCAGGAGCACGGCCATCGCTGCGGCGACGAGGAAGGAGGGGAACAGGCGGGCGTTTTTCATGCGAGGAGACAGGATGAGGTTGGGATGAGGTGGCGGAGGGCGCTCGTTCGCAGCGTTCAGCCGTGGGTTGTGGAAAGGATCAGAGTTGGGCCAGGCCGCGCTTGGCGGCGTCGCGCACCTGGGCGTCGAGGGCGGGATTGCGGGTCATGCGCTCGAGTTCGGGAACGGCTTCATGTTCGCGGGCGGCGACGAGGAAGTTGATCATCTCGACCTGGACGAGGGCGTTTTGCTCGCGCGGGAGCGAGGCGAGCACGCCGGAGCGGACGGCCGGCTGGTTGGCGTGCGGGTAGAGTGCGTCGATGGCGGAGAGGCGGACGGTGGCGCTCGGGTCGAGAGCCAGGGCCGCGATGAGGTCGGAGATGACCTTCTGGTTGGGATTCTTCTGGTCGACGGTGGCGAGGACGCCCTGCAGCCGGTCGGTCGTCGAGCGCTGGTAGTTGAGCGTGTCGTTGGCGAGCTGGGCGACCTGCCTGCGGAGCTCGGCGAGTTCCTGCTTGGTGGCGAGGTCAACGGCCGGGGCGGCGGCGGGCGGGGCGTAGCGCGTGCCGGCGAGGAAGGCGGCGACGGCGAGCGCGCCGCTGGCGGCCGGGATGAGGATCCAGCGCCAGAGGGAAGCGCGGGCGGCGTGGCGGCGGCGGACGACGGACGCGGCGATGCTGGTGGCGGAGTTTTTTTCCTCCTCGAGCATGGCGTAGAAATTCTTGCGGACGGCCGGGCCGGGCTTGGCGGCGGGGAGGCTGTCGAGCGCGGCGAGCGTCTGGGCGAGCGCGGCGTATTCGCGCTGGCAGTCGGGGCAGGAGGAGAGATGGGCGCGAACGTCGGCGGTGCTGGCGGCGTCGGAGGCGCGGACATCCAGCAAGTCGGCGAAACGTTCCTGGGCGGTGGTGCAATTCATGAGAGATTCTCCTTTTGGAGTTGGAGGTAGATGGCGCGGAGTTCGCGGAGCGCGCGGTGGGCACGGACCTTGGCGGCGCCGACGGAGCATTCGAGCACGGCGGCGATTTCGTTGAAGGAAAGTTCCTGGAAGCGGCTGAGGAGCAGGACCTCGCGGTCGTCGCGGTCGAGACGCCCGAGCGCGGAGTGGAGCAACGCGTGGTCGTCGCGGGTGGCGGCGCGGTCGCCCGCATTGGGGCTGTCGTCGGCCACTTGGCGGAGATCTTCGGGATCGGTGGCCGTGGGGGCGGCGTTGCTCTTGCGGAAGTGATCGGCGGCGCAGCGGCGGGCGAGGTGATACATCCAGGCGGTGAAGCTGCCGTCGTCGCGGTAGGTGTGGCGGTATTTGAGCATCCGCTGGAAGACGGTTTGCGCGATGTCCTCGGCCGCGTTGCGGTGGCCGGTGAACTTCACGAGGAAGCCGAACAGCGGCCCGTGGTGGCGCTCGAAGAGCTCGCCGAGCGCGTCCAGCTCGCCATCGCGAACGGCCAGCATCAACTCATGGTCGGAGAGGGTGTCGGTCGCGGAGTCCACGGCGTCAGTCGCGGGAAAACTAACCACGGAAGGGGACGCTTGAACACGGATTTCTGTAAGATCGGCAATCACAGGCGGAGTAACGGTCGGAATCGGGCATGGCTGGATGTCAGGGGAAACCGTCCGGGCGGGGAATGGTTACAGGGTATTTTTACCCGCGAATCCGCCGTCGCCGGGCCTATGGCGGACAGGTGGACGCGAATTTGCGCGAAGTGGGGAAAAACCATCCGGAATCGGATTTTTTACCACGGATGACACTTATGAACACCGATCAGAATTCCGACGCGAGGCCCCGGACTCCAATTCCCTCCGCCGAAAGGTCTGAATGAGTGATCCGTGTTCCTGCGTGTTATCCGTGGTAAAATTGATCGGGGAGGGTCCTGCAAAAATTAGCGTTCATTCGCGTCCATTCGCGGTTAACCATCCCGGCCATGAACCGCCGCGAATTCATTGTGCGCTCGTCGCTCCTGGCTTCCGCGGGCCTGCTCGCCCGCTCGTCCTTTGCCGCCGAATCCACCGCCGCATCCCCGTCGACCGTGCCCGTCAAGACTCCGGCCGGTCCGGTGGCGAAATGGACGCCCGAGTTCAAGCCGCTGCGGCGCGGCGTCGGCCTGTTCACCGGGCGCGGCGGCACGGTCGGCTGGTTGTCGGATCCCGATGCGCTCGTGGTCGTCGACACGCAGTATCCGGAAGCAGCCGTGGTCTGCCTTGCCGGGCTGCCGGGCCGAAACGGCCGCACGATCGACGTCGTGATGAACACGCACCACCACCACGATCACACGGGCGGCAATGGGGTGTTCAAACCCGCCGCGCGCACGATTGTCGCACAGGCGAATGTTCCGGAACTGATGCGCGCCGCGGCCGCCGAGGCGGGCACGCTCGCGAAACAGACCTATCCCGATACGACCTTCACGGACGGCTGGCGGCGGGACTTCGGCAACGAAATCGTGGCGGCGAAGTTTCGCGGGCCGGCGCACACCGGCGGGGACGTCGTGATCCACTTCGAGAAGGCGAACGTCGTCCACGTGGGCGACCTGATGTTCAACCGTATCTACCCGGTCACCGACCGGCAGGGCGGGTGCAGTATTCGGGGTTGGATCGACCGGCTCGAAGCGGTCGTGAAGACGTATCCGGCGGATGCGATCTACATCTTCGGCCACGGGAGTCCGAAGTTCGGTGTCACCGGCGGCCACGCCGACCTCCGTCTGCAGCGGGATTTTCTGTCCGCGCTTCTGGCCTACGTCGAAAAGGGCATCGCCGCCGGCAAGTCGCAGGCGGAGATCGTCGCGTTGGAAAATTTCCCCGGCTTCGACGACCTGCACGCCCCGCTGCCCAACCGCCTGCAAGGCAACCTCAGCGTGGCCTACGACGAGCTGACGGAGAAGAGAACCTAGGAAAGTCTTGCTGGCCCCGGGCCGGCATCCAACCTGCCGGAAAACTTTTTCCCGGCATGAACCCAATCACCTCGCGCCTGGCGGCGATCACACTGGCATTCCTTGCCGGCGCCTCGGTCGGGCGCGCCACAATCGTCGGGCTGAACCAGATTGTGACGCCGGAGATCCAGCCGGCGGGCGTGCTCGCGCTGAGCGCGCAGGCCCAGCACCCGCTCATTGGCAACAGCCAGCAACTGCAGCTTGAACTGGGCGTCACGCCGCGGTTCGAGGTGGCGTATTTCCAGGGTCTGATGCCCGGCGAGGGCCTGTTCAGCACCGAGCTGAACCTCGTGAAGGACGGTCCGCACCTGCTGACGATCGGCGCGATCAATTGGTCCACGCGCGGCGGCGAGCCCTCGCCGGTGGTGGAGTACGGCTATTACCTGGGCTCGGACAACTTCATCGTTGGTGCGATCCGGGTCGACGGGCATGACGAGTTGCTGGCGGGCTACAAGCATGTGGTCTCCGACCGGCTCCAGTTCTCCACTGATTTCCAGGCGGGCCCGGCCAACTCCGCGACGGTCGGCCTAACCTACAATTTCACGCCGTCGTTCTCGATCAACCCCGCGCTCTACCGGACGAATTCCCACCCGCACCACCTGCTCGGCTACGTCGTGCTGACGTGGAATGTGGCGCTGTGGAAATAGGTGGCGGGGCGTCCCGACCCGGTGCCCGCGAATAACGCGAATCAGACGAATGTAGGGCCGCAGCGAGATTGCGCCCGTCGGTTCCTCCGTGCCCTCCGTGTGTTCCGTGGGCTCAATCCGGATTCGCGCTGATTCGCGCTATTCGCGGGCAGTCCTCACCCCTTTGCCGTCCGCAGCTTGTAGTGCTCGCCGCCGGCGACCCAGAATTGCTGGGGTTGGGTGAGGTGGACCTTCCGCGCGGCGCTGGCGGTTTCAAGCATCGGCTGGCCGTAGGGCTCGGAGCCGTGCGGGCGGAGGTGATACGAGAGGTACGAAATCAGGTCGTCGACTTCCTTCGGGTCCTTTGCGCGGCGGCCGAGGTTCATCGTGAACATCCGGCGTTCGCTGCCGCCGTCCCAGGAGGAGTGCAGCACGCGGTGGTTGAAGATGAGCACGTCGCCCGGTTCGTTCTCGAGCGGCACCGCGGGGATGTCGCGGCCGGTGACGCCGAAGTGGGCCTCGGACTCGGCCGTCACGGTGCCGTCCCAGATCTTGAGCGCCGCGTCGTGGTGCGAGCCGGGGATGACGCGCAGGCAGCCGGTGTTCGTGGTGACGCGGTCGAGGTAGAAGGCCACCTTGAGGTAGCTGTTGCTCTGGTAGAGGCTGTCGCGGTGCCAGCCGGTGTCGCCAGTGTAGTAATTGCCGTCGCTGCCAACGTAATTGAAGTCGGGCCCGAGGAGGTTCGCGACGACGGCGAGCAGGCCGGGGTGGTCGAGGAGCGCGCTGAGGCCGGCGCTCTGGTCCACGAACGGCACGATGCTCCGGCGGCGCGTGCCGTCGGGCTTGCGCCCGTGCGCAACGAAGACCTTTTCGAAATCGGCGATGATCCCTTCGACGCGGTCGCGGACGAGACCGGGCAGCTTGAGGATGCCGTAGGTTTCGAAGAAGGCGCGCTGCTGGGCGGGAGTCTGGGTGAGCATGGAGGAAATGGACCGGGATGCTCCGGGGAGATTCTTGCGGAGCGCAACCCGGAATCGGGTGATATTATAACCGCGAAGGGACGCGAAGGGACGCGAATGCAGATCGGCCCACGGAACACACGGAGGACACGGAAGGGGACCGGGGTAGGGCGCGTTATCACGATTGTCATTCTGAGCGCAGCGAAGAATCCAGTGCGACTGCGCTGTAACCATCGACCGCGTCCAAATGGATTCTTCGCTACGCTCAGAATGACAGACGGGCCATTCATCGCCCCTCCGTGTGTTCCGTGGGCCACCTTTCCGTGGGCATGCAAGGTTCGGTCCGGATTCGCGTTCATTCGCGTCCACTCGCGGTTAAAATCCCATTGCCGCCGGGGCGTCCCTGCGGTGTCGTCGCGGCCATGATGAAACGCCTCCTGCCCCGCGTCGTCCTCGTCGCGGCGCTGCTGCTCGTCCTCGCCACCGGCGCCGCGCGCGCCGCGACCACCTACACCCCGGAACAGATCGCGGCCGAGTCCGCCAAGGCCAACGCGTTTTTCGAGCGCGTGTTCAACGAGGCCGTGGACCGCAGCCCGGAGTTCCAGTCGCAGCTCGGCATCAAGAAGGACTACGACAAGTGGGACGACAATTCCGACGCGCACCGCACCGAGGACCTCGCGCTGACGCTCGAGCACCTGGCGGAGCTGAAGCGGACGGTCAATTTTGACGCGCTCGACCACCAGACGCAGCTCAGCTACCGGCTCTGGGTGCGCCAGGCGGAGCGGGGCGTCGAGGGCTACAAGTGGCGGCTCTACAACTACCCGGTGAACCAGATGTTCGGGCAGCACTCCGGCACGGCGGCGTTCCTGATCAACATCCACCGCATCGGCGACGTGAAGGACGCCGAGGCTTACATCGCGCGGCTGCGCGGCATCAAGGCGCGCTTCGACACGCTCATCATCGGCCTCGAGGCCCGGCGCGAGAAGGGCATCGTGCCGCCGAAGTTCGTGTTTCCCCTCGTGATCGCGTCGTCGCAGGGGATCATCACCGGCGAACCCTTCGACCATTCCGGCAAGCCCAGCGCGCTGCTGGAGGATTTTTCCAAGAAGATCGCGAAGCTGCCCGACGCCGACCCGGCGACAAAGGAGCGGCTGCTGGCGAGTGCGAAGCTCGCGCTGACGGACTCCGTGCGGCCGGCCTACGAGGCGCTGATCGGCGAGCTGAAGGCGCTGGAGCAGGTTGCGACGGACGACGACGGCGTGTGGAAATTTCAGAACGGCGGCGACTATTACAATTTCGCGCTGCGCAGCACGACGACGACGGACCTGACGGCGGACCAGATCCACGAGATCGGGTTGAAGGAAGTCGCCCGGATCCACGGCGAGATGACGAAGATCAAGGACCAGGTGGGCTTCAAGGGCGACCTGCCGGCGTTCTTCAAGTACCTGCGGGAGGACCCGAAGTTTTATTTCCCGAACACGCCGGAAGGGAAGGCGGCCTATCTCGAGGGCGCGATCAAGATCATCGACACGATGCGCGGGCGGCTGGACGAACTGTTCCTGACCAAGCCGAGGGCGTCGATCGTGGTGAAGGCGGTCGAGCCCTTCCGCGAGCGCGAGAGTGGCGGGGCGTTTTACCAGCAGCCGGCGATCGACGGGTCGCGGCCGGGCACGTACTACGTGAATCTGTATGAGATGGGTGCGGTGCCGAAGTATGAGATGGAGGCGCTGGCGTATCACGAGGGCATCCCGGGTCACCACATGCAGATCGCGATTGCGCAGGAGCTGACCGGCATCCCGAAGTTCCGGAAGTTCGGCTTCTACACGGCCTACGTCGAAGGCTGGGGCCTCTACTGCGAGCGCATCCCTAAGGAGATGGGCTTTTACGCGGACCCGTATTCGGACTTCGGGCGGCTCTCGATGGAACTGTGGCGCGCGGCGCGACTGGTGGTGGACACGGGCCTGCACGCGAAGCACTGGACGCGCCAGCAGGTGCTCGACTGGCTGCACACGAACACGCCGAACAGCGACCGCGACATCACGACGGAGACAAACCGTTACATCGTGATGGCCGGGCAGGCGACCGCCTACAAAATCGGCATGATGAAGATCCTCGAGCTGCGCGAGCTGGCGACGACGGAACTCGGTGGCGACAAGGCCCACGGCGGAAAGTTTGACCTCCGCGAATTCCACGACGTCGTCCTGAAAGACGGCGCCGTCCCGTTGGACATCCTCGAGGAAAACGTCCGCGCCTGGATCGCCGCGAAGAAGAAGGCCTAGCTTTTCATCGCGAAAGCGCGGAAGGGCGAAAGCGCTGAAACTGTCATGGGGTCAGACCAAAGGCATGTCGGGGATAAACCCCGACCCACCTCTGGAATTCCGCGCTTCCGCTCTTTCGCGTTTCCGCGATAAACTCCCGGTTCCGAATTCCTATTCGATCCCGATCAATTCCACTTCGAAGATCAGCGTCGCGCCCGGCGGGATCGGGTCGGAGCCGTCGGGGCCGTAGGCGAGGTCGGACGGGATCACGAGGCGCCACTTGGACCCGACCGGCATGAGTTGCAGGGCCTCGATCCAGCCCGGGATCACGCCGGTGACGGGAAACGAAATCGTCTCGCCGCGTTCCACGGAGCTGTCGAAGACCGTGCCATCCGTCAGCGTGCCATGGTAATGGACCTCGACGGTTTGGTCGCGCGTGGGCTTTGCGCCCTTGCCGGCGCGCAACACCTCGTATTGCAGGCCGGAGGGGGTGACGACGACGCCGGGACGCGCCCGGTTCGTGTCGAGGAACGTCTTGGCGGCACCGGCTTGCTGGGCCGCCCGCCCGGCTCCCGCCTGCTTGGCCTTCTGCTGGGCGGCCTCGAACGCCGCGCGCAGCTCCGACTCCGGCAGCCGCGCCGGTTTTCCGGCGAGCCCGTCCTGCAAGCCCGCGAGGAACGCCGCCTCATCGACCACGACCCCCTGGCGGGCGAGCGTCGCGCCCAGATTGAGCGCGATGCCGTAGCTCACGCGCTGTTCAACACTGTTGAGGGAAGGTTGGGAGGAGGAAGCCACAGGAGGGAAAGGAAGAAGGAAGAAGGAAGAAGGTAAAAGGAGGAAGTTTTTTATAGGAGGAAACGGAGAGCGCAGAGGAAACGGAAGATCACCACGAGCACGGCAGAAGTGACGAGTGACGAGTGACGAGCTCCGACGTGGGTCGGGCTTTACGCCCGACATTCCGGGCAACGCATTTGAGTCACCACGAAACACGCGAAGCACACGAAAATAATACCGTAGGTCGGGGTTTACCCCCGACATGCCGCCCGCCAGTTGGGTTTTCTCGACCAGCGCCCCGGCGATGGACCTGTCCTCCGATCCGCCCGCAAAATATGCGGAGGGTTCGCCATGAACTGAGGAGCCGTCGGCTGCGTTCTCGGGCACCATGGCACCGGAAAGCAAGGCAGTCCGACCCCAACCCGGCCCCCCGCCGGCTCCCTCGCGAACCTCACCATGAGCATCATCCAACGCGTGATCCTCGTCATGGGTTGCAATACCTTGGCTTGGATTTGGATCCACCCCCCGGTTTACAAATTTGCCGACGGCATCCGCCTGGAGCACAACCTCTACTATGCGTGGGAGGTGCCGATGGATTGGTCGGTCAACCTGCCAATGGTCGCGCTGCGCCTGCTCACGGTGGTCCTCGTGACCACCGGGCTCTTCCTCGCCTTCACCTCCAGCAAGAAAAAGGAGGGCGCATGAAACGCCATGCCACCCGCGGTTTTACCTTGGTCGAGATCATGGTGGTCGTGGTCATCGTCGGTCTCCTGACCGCCTTGGCGGTGCCGGCACTGGCCCGCATCAAGAAAAAGACCGAGGAGACGATGGTCATCAACACGCTCCGCCAGCTCTACAACGCCAAGGAGATCTACTTCACCGAAACGGGCAAGGGGACGACGAGCCTTACCATTTTGCTCAACGACGGTTACGCCTCGAAGGGCCTCGCCGCCTCCCTCGGCAATCCGCCGGGCAACTGGAATTTCGGCGCCATGTCCAACCTCCATCCCGGCGGTCCGTTGATGGCGTTTGAAACCACCACAATCCGCCAGCTGCGCTATCCCTCGCACTAGCCGCGTTGGCCTCGCCGCTCCACCTCACACCCCAGCCCCATGAAACCCGTCAACATCTTCGCCCGCACCCCGACCCCGGCGAGCACTGTGGCCGAGCCGACCAAGCCGACCGAGCTGGCCAAGCCGGCGGAGCCAAAGAAAGTCGAGATCACCAGCAATTTCGTCGTCGCCATCCCCGTCGCAGCCAAGAGCCGGAAGACGCCCGACAAGACCTTCATCTTCTACGCCTACCTGTTTGCCACGTCGCCCAAGGAGGCCGTGCAGCGGGTGGGCGAGGGTCTGCAGCAGGACGGCTTGGACCTCCAGGCGGTCACCGGTAAGATCAAGGTGACGACGCTCGACCAGTGGACGGTCTTCGTCAGCCGGAACTTTGATTGGATGAAGGACATGCTACCCACCGCCGAGCAGCTGACCCAGCAGGACCGGTCCAAGATCTACTACTCGCCAAAGATCATCCAATCCTGACGGCGGCGTCGGGAAGCAAGGGCGGAGACCGCCAAAGCGCCGAGCGTAACGAGCTCCGACGTGGGTCGGGCTTTACGCCCGACATTCCGGGCAACGCATTTGGGTCACCACGAAACACACGAAACACACGAAAGGGAATTGGAAGTGACGAGTGGCGAATGACCAGCTCCGACGTAGGTCGGGCTTTACGCCCGACATGCCCGGGCTCAAACCCATGCTCGTTTTTAGCCGGAAACCCCTCCTTCGCTGAAGCTACGGCGGGCAGGGCTAAAGGGCGGAATCGCGGAATCTCAGACGTAGGTCGGGGTTTACCCCCGACATGCCGGCTCCGTCCTCGGTCTCCGCGCTCTCTGTTGCCTCCTGTGCAAAAATTCCGGGTTCCGGATTCGCCCCCATTCGCGTGATTCGCGGGCGGAAAAAAAGGGCAGGTTGCGCACGACCCTTTCCTCTGATTCCAAATTTCGAAAACCTCCCCCGTAGCTACGAGCACGAGCGAGTGGCCTCCGCAAATCGAAAATCGAAAATCTAAACTCGAAAATTCCCACGCCTCGCCCAATCGCTCCCGCCGCTCTTTCGCCCACCGCCGCCGCTGACGCGGCGCGCGCGGCGGGACTACGCTACGTCGACGACCGCCGGCCGGGCATCACGCGCAACCGCCAGGCCGCGGGCATGTCCTATCGCCACGCCGATGGCCGGCCGGTGCGCGATGCGGGCACGCTCGCGCGGATTCGCGGGCTCGCGATACCGCCCGCGTGGACCCAGGTGTGGATTTGTCCGCTGGCCGAGGGACACCTCCAGGCCAGCGGACGCGATGCACGGGGACGCAAACAGTATCGTTATCACCCCAATTGGAGTGTGATGCGTGACGGCGCGAAGTTCGAACGCACCATCGCCTTCGGGCGCGCGCTGCCGCGGATCCGACAGCAGGTGGCCCGGGACCTGGCGCGTCCCCGGCTCGACCGACGCAAGGTGCTGGCGGCGGTGGTGCGGCTGCTCGAGACCACGATGATCCGGATCGGCAACGAGGAGTACGTTCGGGAAAACCAGTCCTTCGGCCTGAGCACGATGGAGGACCGGCACGTTGAGGTCACGGCGGGCACCCTGCGCTTTCAGTTCGTCGGCAAGAGTGGCAAGGCCCACGACATTGCGCTGCACGACCCGCGGCTCGCCCGCGTCGTGCGGCGGGCGCAGGAGCTGCCGGGTCAGGAACTCTTCCAATACCTCGATGCCCGGGGCCGGACGCGGCCGGTGGATTCGGGGATGATCAACGCCTATCTGCGTGCCGTGGCCGGGGCGGAATTCAGCGCGAAGGATTTCCGGACCTGGGCGGGAACCGTCTTGGCGGCGACAGCCCTCGGCGACGCCGCGCCCTGCAAGTCAGCCACCCAAGCCAAGCGCACCCTCGCGGAGGCCATCGCCGCCGTCGCCCGCCTCCTCGGCAACACCCCCGCAGTCTGCCGGAAAAGCTACATCCATCCCGTCATCGTCGAAAGCTACCTCCAAGGCCAAGCCATCTCCCGCCCGCGCCCCATCGCGCCCCGCGCCAACCACCTCACGCCCATCGAATCGGCGGTGCTGACCTTCCTCCAGCGCCCCCTCCGCCCCGCGTCGGCCCGGCCCAAGGTCGGCTAGGTGTAAAATTGGCCGCTGAGCCACATTGGCCGATCCCTCGCCCGGCCGACCTAAATATTCGCAGCCTGACCCTTCTAGCTTCTCCGTTTCAAACCCGTCAGCGTCTTTGGTGCAAGGTGAGGCCCGACCCCTTACGGCTGTCCCTTTGGAAGCGTGGCGAGTACGTCAGCTAGAGTAAACTGCATTTATTCGGTCCCCTACTCGTGAGATCAATTTGTTGTCCTCGCTGCCTGTCCACTCCCGTGGCGCTTTTTCGTCCCCGATTTGGTACTTAATCGCAACGATAGGAGAGAGAGGCGATGAGCCCGAGGCAACGTTGCCAAGAATGTGCTCCTGCCCACGCGCGCGGCACGCACGCTTCAGGATACGAATATAGCCCGTCTTACCCGCGCCATTGTCTCCATAGACGAGAGTTAGGCGTGGAGAAAAGCTAAGGATTTGATCCTCAGCGAGAGCGTTTACCCCGCGGTGATGAAATATGGAAACAAGCGACACAGTTTCTGTGCCCGTCGCCTCGTCCGGTATGTGCTCGGGCATCAGCGGATTAGTTTCTTGGTGCTCCGCCAAGCCGTGCGTGGCTTTACAGATTTCCGTCAAAGAACTGATATCCGTTGAAGAAAGATCTCCATTCGCAACGAGACGGCGAAGCGCATCCCGTTGCCACATCGGACGGCTCGTTGACCATTCGAGGATCTGCTGAAGAACGCTCACGGCAATTTACTGGTTAGGCTGGTTTCGAGCCTTCGCCCCAGATGCGGGCGAGGGTGGCTTGGATCTTTTCCTCGAAGCGGGTGATCAGTTCGCGGTTGCCGGCCACCAGCGCTTGCTCGGCCTCAATCTCGGCCACGACGGCTTGCTGCGTGGCGAGTGGCGGGAGCGGAATTGCGAGGTTTCTGATGAATCCGAGCGGGATGAACTTTTGCGTCGAGCCGGTGGCCTGGCGCTGAAAACGATCCTGCATGGCAGCGGAGTCGAGCACGTCTTTTAGGAACCGATTATCGACTTGGCAGCCTTTGGGAAACTTGATCAAGGCGACGTTCTTTAGGATGTCCGGGCAGTCGTAGCCGGTGGTCATCATGCCGACCGTCACGCAGACCCGGGCCTTGCTGGTCTTATAGGCGGGGAGGAAGTTGGAGGAGCCGAGGAGGTTTCGTATCTGCAAAGAATCGCCATCCGGCGTTCTCCAGCAGTCGATTGATCTTAATGCGGGCTGCCGCCTCTTTCATTGGCGTGTGTAAGCAGCAGTGCTTGAGGCGTGTAGCATGGGGTGCCCAAGCACAGCCGCGCCCCATGCACTCTGCAAGCCCACGGCCGGTATTTAACTACCGGAAGACCGGTAGGCGGAAATTGTCGTGGTAGGACCATCATCGACAGGATGCCGATGTCACCACGGACTTGCGGATGTCGGGGGTAAACCCCGACCTACGTAGGGCCCGGACCGTCGTCCTTGTATTTGTTTCCTTCACCGCCCCATTTGTCGCAGCCGATCTAAGCGGCGCGAGGCGCCGCGGAGATGGGAGATCGGGTCGGACAACGCGTGAAAACAGGCAAACCAGCGCACTACTGGGTCTTCGCCGTCTCGTCCTCGTATTTTTTCCCGGCTCCGCCCCACTTATCACACCCGCCCTGGCCGGACGGGCGGACGCTGGGCGTCTGGATGCTGGTGTAGCCGCGGTAGGCGTAGGGGTCCTGGCCGGCGACGATGATGATGTCGCGGTAGTCGTAGTGGGCGTTGTGCTCGCCGTCGGGGGTCTTGCCCCAGGGCATGCGGGACTCGCAGCTCATGTAGTGGTTCACCAGGGCGCGGCGATACGTGCCGGCGGGGGCGTGGTTCGGCAGCGAGCGGTGCAGGAGGTAGCCGTTGAAGAACACCACGGAGCCGGGCTCCACTTCGACGGGGACGGCTTGCTCGTCGGTGTAGGGGAAGTTGATCGACTCCTCCGCGCAGTCGAAGCGGCGGTCGCCGTGCCAGTGCTGTTCCCAGAGGACGCCGTGCCGGTGCGAGCCGGGCAGGACCCAGAGGCAGCCGTTCTCCACCGTGGCGCGGTCGAGCGAGATCCAGGAGCCGGTGAGGGACTTGTCGCGCGAGGGGATGTAATCCTCATCCTGGTGCCACGCCTGGCCGGGTTTGCCGGAGGATTTGATGAAGAGCATCGACTGCATCGCCTTCACGTTCGGCCCGATGATCGTCGTGAGCGTCTGCACCGTGGGCGCGCTGTGGAACGTGCGCTCCATCACCGGGGAGCACTTGTGCGGGAAATGGATGCAGAGAAAACGCGCGAGCACGGAGTCATCGGGCTCGGTGGCGGCGGCCTTGGGGTGGTCGGGCAGGTCGTAGCGCTCGCCGCGGCAGATGAGCGTCGTCTCACGCTTCAGTTCCTCGACCTCGGCCGGCGTGAAGGCGTTCTCGAGCACGAGGTAGCCGTTGGCTTCGTAAAATGCCTTCACCGCGGCTGGGTCAGCGGAAGGCGAGAAGTAACCCGGTGGGCGGGCGGTGGAGGGAGAAGAGGGAGCGGAAGGCATGGGGCGGCCGGAACGGATAGCACAAACTCCCGCGCTGCGCCAGTAGGGGCCAGAAGGGCGGAGGTCTCATACATTTTGGCCACAAAGAGGCACAACAACGCACAAAAAGACGGAGATACTGACCGGGGAATTGCGCCCGGCCGGCCGGGTGCAACTCCCCGGATCGGAGGGCCCCATTTTTGTGTCTTTTCGTGCCTCTTTGTGGCCAATCGTATTCTCGCCAAACGCCCCTCCGCGGCCCAAGCTCGGGGGCCATGAGCTTTGCCGCTTTCCTCAAGACCCTCTGGTTTCTCCTCATGCTGTTCATCGTCCTCTACGTGGGGATGAACAACTTGCACGTGATCGACTTCAACTTCCCGATCGCCGGCACGACGGCCAAGAACCCCATCCATGCCCAGGCGGCGCTGATCTTCTTCGGCGTGTTCGCGATCGGCATGCTCGCCGGCATGGTGCTGCACACCGGCGGCGGCTCGAAGCGCAAGGCGCCGAAGGACTGAAGCCGGGCGTTGGAGGGTGTCACGCAAAGGCGCTAAGGCGCGAAGGTCCGAACCGTTTATCGCGGAAGCGCGAAAGAGCGGAAACGCGGAGATCGGAGGCTGTTAAGCCGGAAGCCAGGAAACCAGGAGGTTCATTCCTGGTTTCCGGCTCAATCAGGTTCGGCTTCCGCGTTTCCGCCCTTTCGCGTTTCCGCGATAAGGCTAGGTCTTTGCGGCTTGGCGGCTTTGCGTGAACCTACCTCTTCCCCGCCCGGCGGAGGTTGTCGCAGACGATGGCGGCGGCGACGCCGGCGTTGAGGGACTCGGCTCCGCCGAATTTCGGAATCGTCACGTATTGCGTGACATGGGGCTTCACCGCGGCGGAGAGGCCGTGACCTTCGCTGCCGATGACGATCACGGCGTCGCGGAGGGCGGGGAGGGCGTGCACATCTTCGCCTTGGAGGTCGCAGCCGAGGATCGGCACCTTCAGGCCGGTGAGCGCGGCGGCGAGGTCGGCGGTGTGGGCTTTGACGCGTGCGAACGAGCCCATGCTGGCGTTGATGACTTTCTGGTGAAACAGGTCGGCGCAGTCGGGCGACAGCACCACGCGGTCGAGGCCGAACCAGTCGGCGATGCGCAGGAGGGTGCCGACGTTGCCGGCGTCCTGCACGCCGTCGAGCGCGAGAGTCAGCCCGCGGTCGAGCGCGCCGGCGGGGAGAGGCGTGCGGGTGAGCTTGCCGACTGCGAGCACGCTGGAGGGCGTCGGGAAATGGCTGGCGCGGGCCATTTCTTCGGAGGTGATGTCGGTAAGTAGCGCAGGCGTCCCGCCTTCGCCAAGACTACGGCGGGCAGGCCCGCCTGCTTTTTCAAACATTGCAGGCGGGACGCCTGCGCTACCTTGGACCACGTAGATCGCCTCGAAGGGGAAGCCAGCGGCGAGGAGTTCGGCGACGACTTTCGGGCCCTCGACGACGAAGAGGCCGAGTTCCTCGCGGTGTTTTTTCTCGCGGAGGGAGCGCAGGCGCTGGAGATCGGCCTTGGAAAGCGGCATGGCGGAGTGGCCACCACGAAACACACGAAAAACACGAAAGCCGAGCCGCAATCACGGATGAGAGCCCACGGAATACACGGAGAACACGGACGGGGAGGGTCACCACGAAATACACGATACGCGGAGTCCCGGAAGAGATGCCCACGGATCACGCGGAATCCACGGATCAATCCGAGGCCTGTCATTGCGAGGAGTCTTCAGGCGACTCGGCGCAATGACAGGCCTGGGGTTTCCTTTCGTGTGCTCCGTGTATTCCGTGGGCTACTCCTACCGGCTCGGCTTTTCGTGTCGTTCGTGTGTTTCGTGGTGAAACATCGGCGTGATTGCTTTCGCGGGGCGGCGCGTCCTAATTTGGGCCTGTCATGACCAAAAAACTTGGTTGGGGGATTTTGAGCACGGGACGCATTGCCGGGATTTTTGCGCAGGGCCTGGCCCGCGCGGAAAACGGCCGGTTGGTGGCGGTGGGGAGCCGCACCTTGGCCAGCGCCCAGAAATTCGCGGCCGCCAATGGCAATCCGCGCGCTCACGGGAGCTACGAGGCGCTCCTGGCCGATCCCGAGGTCGAGGCCGTTTACATCGCCGTCCCGCACCCTCAGCACACCGAGTGGGCCATCAAGGCCGCCGAGGCCGGCAAACACATCCTGTGCGAGAAGCCCATGGGCCTGAACTATGCCGAGGGCATGGTCATGGTCGAGGCCGCGCGCGCGAACAACGTGCTCCTGATGGAGGCGTTCATGTATCGCTGCCATCCGCAGACCGCCAAGATCGTCGAACTCATCCGCAGCGGCGCGATCGGCGAGGTGAAGCTCGTGCAGGCGACGTTCGGGTTCAACGCCGGCTTCAATGCCGACACCCGTCTCTGGTCCAACGCGGCCGGCGGCGGCGGCATCCTCGACGTGGGTTGCTACGCGGTGTCGTTCTCGCGGCTGATCGCGGGCGCGATGTCGGGCAAGGCTTTCCTCGATCCCATTTCTGTCACGGGCGCCGGCTCGCTACATCCGCAGACGGGCGTGGACGTCGTGGCGGCGGCGACGCTGAAGTTCGCGAACGGCCTCGTGGCGCAGGTGGCGACGAGCGTTGGGCTGAGCCAGGACAACTCGGCGCGCATTTACGGTTCGAGCGGCATGATCGTGGTGCCGTCGCCGTGGATCCCGCCCAGCGAGGGCACGCCGGCAAAGTTTTCCCTGCACAAGGATGGCAAGGTGGAGGAGATCGTCGTCGCGACGGCGGCGAACCTCTACGGCCTCGAGGCGGATGCGGTGGCGCGCGCGCTGGCCGCGGGCCTGCGCGAGGTGCCGGAGATGAGTTTGGCCGACACGCTCGGCAACCTGGCGGCGCTGGACGCTTGGCGTTCGTCGATCGGCCTGACCTACGAGGCGGAGAAGCCCGAGAATTTCCTGTCCACGCACTCCCGCCGGCCGCTCGCGCGCCGCGCGGATGCGAACATCCCCACGGGCGTGATCCCGCACCTGGCCAAGCCGGTGTCGCGGCTGATCATGGGCTGCGACAACACGACCACGATGCCGCACAGCGCGGCGATGTGGGACGATTATTTCTCCCGCGGCGGCAACACCTTTGACACGGCCTACGTTTACGGCGGCGGTTTGCAGGAGAAGCTGCTCGGCCAGTGGATCAAGAACCGCGGCGTCCGCGAGGACGTGTCGGTCATCGTCAAGGGCGCACACACGCCGTTTTGCACGCCGGAAGATCTCACGTCCCAGCTGGCGGAATCGCTCGGCCGGCTGCAGACGCCGTATGCCGACATCTACATGCTGCACCGCGACAACCTCGAGGTGCCGATCGGCGAGTTCGTCGAAGTGCTGAACGAGCACGTGAAGGCGGGCCGGATGCGGGCGTTCGGCGGCTCCAACTGGACCCTCGCCCGCATCGCCGCAGCGAATCGTTACGCCGCGCGCAAGGGCCTGCAGGGCTTCAGCGTGGTGAGCAATAACTTCAGCCTCGCGCGGATGGTGGATGCGCCGTGGACCGGTTGCATCTCCGCGTCAGACAAGGAATCGCGGCGCTGGCTGAAGAAGCACCAGATCCCGCTGCTCGCGTGGTCGAGCCAGGCGCGCGGGTTCTTCACCGACCGGGCGGCGCCCGACAAGCGGGACGACGAGCAGCTCGTGCGCTGCTGGTATGCCGAGGACAACTTCCAGCGTCGCGAGCGCGCCTATGCGCTGGCGAAGAAGAAGGGCGTCCCGCCGATCGCGATCGCCGCGGCGTACGTGCTGGCCCAGCCGTTCCCGACGTTTGCCTTGATCGGCCCGCGCATCCTGAGCGAGACGGTGAGTTCGCTCGTATGCCTCGGCGTGACATTGACGCCGAAGGAATGCGCGTGGCTCAACCTCGAGCGCGAGCGGCCGTAAGGGTTTTGCCCGCGAATAGCGCGAATCTGCACGAAACTGTAGGGGCGCAGGCCTGCCGCAGCCTGTTCTGCTACTCCGGGCTGATTCGCGTGCATTCGCGCTATTCGCGGGTACTCCACTCCGAAAAGGGCTCGCGGGGGGGATTTGGTTGTCTCAGTCTCCGCCGTTTCATGAAACCGCCGCTCACGTCCGAGGCCCAGCTGCAGCGCATCCTGCGCATTGCGAAGACCAACGGGCTGAGCGTCGTGATCATCGCGGGGCTCGGCACGGTGCTCTCGCTCGGCGACTGGCTCGGCATGGCCGTGGGCGCGGCGGTGTTTTTTGGCGGGTGGACGGAATTGAAGGGCCGCAAGCAGGTGCTGGGCGGCGACGCGGCGGGCGTGCGAGTGCTGGTGCGCTCGCAGTGGATCGTGCTGGCGGCGATCGAGGCCTATTGCCTGATCAAGCTGGGCTTTGACTCCAGCCACGGCGTGTCGCCGGAACTGCGTTCGGCGATGACGGATCTGGGCATCGACATGGCCGAAATGGAGCCGTCGCTGCGCCGGGCATTTTACGGGACGTATATCGCAGTGGCGGCGGTGACGGTCGTCTACCAAGGCGGGATGGTGCGCTACTACGGCCGCCGCGCGGGCGTGGTGCGGGAGGCGCTGGAGGCGCGGGCACGTCCGGCGGCGATAGGCGGATCGGGTGGGGCGCCGGAGGATTTGGTGACCTGAGCGGGGCGGGCGGGAATTGGTCCCGTAGGTCGGGCTTTACGCCCGACATCCGTTGGTAGCTGCGAGCGTGAGCGAGTGGTGATTCGGCCCGCGATTTGTAGGTCGGGCTTTACGCCCGACATCCGTCGGTAGCTGCGAGCGTGAGCGAGTGGTTGAATTTCCACTCGCTCACGCTCGTAGCTACGGGTTCGGATGATATCGGGCGTAAAGCCCGACCCACGGGACGGATCCGAAACGCCACTCGCTCACGCTCGCAGCTACGAGTTCGGAGAAGACCGCCACTCGCTGGCGCTTGTAGCTAGCTGGGCGCTGCGGTTCTGCCTGTTCCTCGGGCGGATTTTCGTGTGATGCTGGGCGTCCAATCATGCCGAAGAACGGGTCAAAGCTGCGCGGGGCGGAGGTGCTGCCGTTCTTTTTCCTGAATCACCGGCTGGAACTGGCCCGGCTGCGGGCGCGCCTCGCGGAGATTCGCGCGGCGGGGTGCGACGGGTTTTTCATCCACGCCCGCGAGGGACTGGCGACGCCTTATCTTTCCAAGGAATGGTTCGCCGCGGTGAGCTGCTGCATCGAAACCGCACGCCGACGCGGGATGCGCGCCTGGCTTTACGACGAAATGCCATACCCCAGCGGCGTCGCGGGCGGAGAGGTCGTGCGGCGTCATCCGGAGTTCGTCGAGCAGTCGCTGCGGGTGCAGCGGAAGAATTTTGCCGGCGGCCGCCGGATCGAGTGGCGGCTGGGCGGGGGCAACATGCTGGCCTGTTTTGCGCGTCGCCGCACGGGGCGGCGCGAGACGCTCGACCTGCTCGCAGACGTCGGGGCCGTGGCGGACACGTGGCGCAAGACCAACGACGTGGACAGCAAGCTCTACTATCCGACGGGCCCGGCGGAGGTGTTCGATTGCCCGCGCGCCATCTGCGTCCTGCCCGAGAACGTGCTGGCGGTGGTGCTGCCGCGAGGGAGCTGGGAAGTCGTCGCGATCGCGTCGAAGACCGGCGGCGACCTGATCGAACCGTTCGGAAATTACGTGGACGTCTCGAACCGCGCGGCGACGGACCTGTTTCTCGAGCTGACTCACGAGGCGTATGCGCAACGCTTCGGGAAGCATTTTGGGCGGACAGTGCCGGGGGTTTTCTGCGACGAGCCAAAATTCCGGAATCCGTTGCCCTGGGGCGAAGGCGTGGCGCGGGCCGTGGGCAGGATTGCCCCGACGCTCGCGTTTGCGCTCGCGGGCGACGAAGGCGCGGCGGCGAATGACGCGCGGCGCAACTACCGGCGCGCGACGGCGCGGGCGTTTTTGGACAACTGGACGACGCCGCTCAGCGAGTGGTGCGGCGGGCACCGGCTGGCGTTGACGGGCCACATCAGCCCCGAGGAGGAGTGGTGGTATGAGTCGCGTCACGTCGGCAGCGTGCTGGCGAACCTGCGGAAATTCCAGGTGCCGGGCTGTGACGTGATCATCCCGGCGGCGGGCGACCGGAAGAACGCGATTCTCAACCTGACGGCGGGCCTCGCCGTGTCGGCGGCGGCGCAGGCGGGGCGGCCGCAGGCGCTGTGCGAAGTGTTCGGCGCGTGCGACTTCACGCTAGACCTGCGCACGATAAAGCGGATGGGCGACTGGCTCGCGCTGGCGGGCATCAACGTCGCGGTGCCGCACGGATTTCTCTACTCGCTGGACGGCTACCGGAAGCTGGATGCGCCGCCGAGCTTTGCGCCGCCGGCGTTCGACGCGGCGGACTTTGCGGCGTGGGCGGGGGAGTTCCGCCGCGCGGCGGAAATGCTCGGCCCGGGGGTGGCGCCGGACGTGCTGGCGATCCGGCCGATCGATTTCCTGCGCGGGCTGCCCGACAGCGGCGAGCGCAAGGCGGCGGGGCTGCTGACGCGGGCGGCGCAGTTCGCGACGGAAATGGCGCGGCGCGGCTTGCGGCTGCATTGGATCGACGACGACGAACTCAAGGGCGTGCGGGCAGTGGGCGGGCGCTTTACCTTCGGGGCGTGTCGTTACCGGCATCTGGTTTTCTTCCGCGATTTTTCGGATCGCGACACGCTGCTGCGGCTGGCTGCGCTGGACGCGAAAGGCACCGTGCTCGACGAACGCTGGGCGCGGCAGTCGCTGCGTGGGCCGCTGGAGTCGGACGGCGATGTGCAAGCGGCGCGTCGGAGCGACGGGCGCTGGTTCGTGGCGAACGTGGGGCAAGAGCCGGCGGAGTTCACGCTCGGCGCGGCGTTTGGCCGACTCGAAGGCGGCGAGAGCCGAATCATCGACGAGCGTGTGGCGGCGACTGATCCCGCCCCGGCGCGGACGCAGCTCGTGCTGCCGGATCGCTGGAACGTCGTCCGGCCCAAGCGGAACATCGTTTACCTCGGCGAGTGGACGCTGAACGGGCGAAAAGTGGAGCTGGCGCCGGCTTTCGCATTGCAGCCGGAGTGGGCGCGCGAATCCGGCCAGACGCTGTTCGGGTCGGTGCCGTTGAACTCGGCGCTGGATCGGCCACAGGAGTGGATTTACCGAACCACCTTTGCCGTGCAGGGACGGCCGGCGCTGGAACTCGTGTGCGAGTCCGGGCATCTGCGCGGCGAGTGGACGGCGCAACTCAACGGCCGGGCGCTGACGCGCTGGCGCAAGTGCGGGGATTTCCTGCTCACGCACACGCTGGGCAATGGAATTCGGCCCGGCGTTAACCGGCTCGAGTTTCGATTCATCCTGCATCGTTCGACCGACGGCATGATCGGCGACTGCCGGCTGGAGGGGAACGTGGTCGTGCGGCGCGGCGGTGTGATCGCGGCGGCACCAGCGGCGGACGAGCGCGCGACGTCAGCCACCACGCGGACGGAGCTGGGGCTGCCGTTTTACAGTGGGCCGGTGCGTTACTCGCAGCGGGTGAATCTCCGCCCGTTGGCGGACCGGAGCTATTTCCTGCAGTGCCCGGGCATCACGGGCAACGGGGCGAAGGTGTCAGTCAACCGCCAGGACTGCGGGTCCCTGCGTTGGGCGCCGGACGAAGTGGAGATCACGGCGGCGATCCGGCCGGGAGAGAATCTCATCGAAATCGACTGGCGCGGCTCGCCGGTGACGCTGACCGGCCGCGTGGATCCGACGCGGCTGGGTGGCCGCGTGAAAGTGATCAGCCGGGCGGAGTGAAGAGGTTGGCCGCGAAGAGGCGCAGAAAGCGCAAAAACGGAAAATTGCAGGTGCGCATCCCCCTTGCGCTTGCCTGCGCCTTTTTGTGGCAAAACCGCCTTACTTGCCGATGCCCGCCGGGCTGATGGCGGGGACGCAGAGCGTGTCGCTTTCGTTTTTCTCGTCGCGAATGTGGGCGCGCATGGCGTCGCGGTAGTCGTTCACGGACTCGAAGAACGCCGACATCATCAGCATGAGCCAATACATGCCGCGCTCCGTGAGCTGCCAGCCGCGGTCGTCGCGCTTGGCG
>TBL_comb47_HYPODRAFT_10002493_pt1 | contig 22681 bp, 19 predicted proteins | sample TroBogypolimnion_40_FD_10682 | JGI IMG/M metagenome (IMG submission 10682)
AAATGGACTAAGAGCAGAGCAGACTCAATACGACGGTTGATCAGTCTCATATTCGCGGGTTGGTTACCGCATGACAAAGAATCGTCGTGGAGCTGCCTCTCTCTACTTTCGAGGGTCAATCTAGCATCATGAGTGGCTCCATTGAGGTGATCCCTGACACCATTACCGGGAGCCCAACCGAACGGGTTAAAGAGCCTGTAAACTGAAAATCGTGCAATACCTTGTGTCTTCAGTTTGCAGCTCGTAGGATGCTCAATTATTTCAGTCGCTTTAAAGGCAATGAGGATTTAACATTTACGCATGATTGATTGGAACTCTTGTCGTACTAGATTGATTAAACATGCGTCTTAGTACCGACCAAATTCAGGCCATTCGACAGGCCGCAACTGCTGCATTTGGCCAAGGCACATCTGTGTGGCTTTTTGGCTCGCGCGTGGATGATGCCAAAAAAGGTGGCGACATTGACCTATTGGTGTGCCCTCAAGCGCACACAGACGAAGATGCCCATGTGCGACAGCAGGGTTTTATGCAGAAAATCAAAATGCTGACCCTTCTTGAACGGCATTTAGGTGAGCGTAAAGTTGATCTTGTTGTGGAGCAACCTCAAGACATGCGCCCCATTGTTGAAGTGGCCCACAAAACAGGCATCAAACTCCAATGAAGCAAACTCCCGAACAAATGGCGCTGCAGCACAGCATGGCTTTGTGCCAAGGCCATGCAGATGCGCTTCAAGACGCCTTGCAAGACATAGACGCACGGGCCATGGATGTGGATGACTACACCACCCCGAGCAAACAAGACCGCCGCTTGCTGGATCAATTTGCCTACCGTTACACCCGACTGCAAGACGACATGGGCGTTAAGCTGATGCCCGCAGTGCTCAAAGCACTGGGCGAGGATGTAGCACTTATGTCGGCCATAGACCGCTGTGCCAGGCTCGAGCAACTGGGCTGGCTTGCGAGCGCTGATGACTGGCAAACTCTGCGTCAAATCCGCAACCAGTTTACCCACGACTACCCAGACAATCCCACTGAGCGATTTGAGCGCTGGCAAGCCGCCGTCCATGCTGCTGCGCAGCTCACATCAGTGCTTACGCGCTTCCAAAGCAAAATCAAACCTTAAATTGCGGATCAAAGAAGTTACAGTCAACTCGCTATGTTGCTGAATTAGGGAGTTTTATATGGATCGTATAACAAAGTAATCAGCAGTTATGGTGTCAGACGGGCCAATTCGATTTGCGAAAAATTGGTTTCTTGAGCACGCCATCTTGATGAGATCAGCTGCCGTCAATTCAAGATCTTTGCCGTCAACTGACACCAGAATACTGGTATTGCCTTGATGGCAACATCCTCTGCTGACTCTGGATTGAATGGAGCAAACCCCGCAGCGATCAAGTCTGCGTTGATGAAACGCAGTGTTTGGGCTTGAGCGGGCAAAAAGTCACGGGCAAATGTGGTTTTGCCAGCGCCGTTGGGTCCTGCAATGAAGCTGATTTTTTTCAACTTCGTATTGTAGAAATTGACTACTTCGACTCGGAATCGGGAATTTTTGATCGATTCCATTTGAAACCAAGTGCAGAGAAAAAATCCATGTTGTCAATTTTTTTTGGTTTTTTACAATTGCGTGAACGGCTTTGGCATGAGCATCCACACTCCAAAGCATGGTTCTTGGTTCAATTTAATTGAGTGCGCTTTTTCAGAAATGGCGCGGACCTTTTCGCGACATATTCACGTTGACTCGATTGAACAATTGAAGGAGCGTATAAGCAAGGGAATTGCCGAATTCAACGAGCCTCCAGTCATACTGCGCTGGAATAAGTTTGATTTAGGCTTTGATTAGATATAACGTTTTTTAATAAAACGAACTACTAGTCCCCAAACATTTTTTGTTTGAGCTCGCGGCGTTGCTGAGCTTCGAGCGACAAGGTGGCCGTTGGCCTGGCCAAAAGGCGTCCCACGCCAATGGCTTCGCCCGTTTCGTCGCAATAACCATAATCGCCCGCATCGATGCGCTGAATAGACTGCTCAATTTTTTTGAGCAATTTGCGCTCACGATCCCGCGTTCGCAACTCCAACGCATGCTCCTCCTCGATGGTGGCTCGATCGGCCGGATCTGGCACCACCACGGTGTCCTCGCGCAAGTTCTCCGTCGTTTGTCCTGCGTTGTTGAGCATGTCTTGCTTCAAAAGCGAAAGTTTTAAGCGGAAAAACGCCATTTGAGTCTCGTTCATGTACTCGGCGTCGGGCATGGCAATCACCTCGGCATCGGTGAGATCGGCCAAGGGCTTGGTTTTCCAATTGTTGGCCAGTTTGCTATCTTTTTTAGGTATCACGGGAATCACAGACGGAAGAGAAGGGGCATCAGCGGGCCCAAAACTAGACTTGGCCGCATTGGTTGACACCACGGCCAAGGGAGGAGGCGGAACCATCGAGGCGGCTTTTGCGCCTCGAGAGGATTTTTTGTTTTGCGGTTGGATGATCGTTTGTCCCGCCACCACCTTGGGACCTTGGACCGAAGGCTTCAAGGGCGGCGTGGCCGGTGCTCGCACCGCATGGTTGGAGGGCTTTGCAGCCACCGGCATAGGTTTGGGCGCCACCACGGGCACCGCCTTGGTGGGGGCTTTCACAGGGACTTTCACTGGGGCTTTCACTGGGACTTTGGCCACCACCTTCAATGGCGCTTTCATAGGCACTTTGATGGGTGCTTTGATGGGTGCTTTGGCGACTGCTTTTAAAGTCCCTTTGGCGGCTACTTTCAGTGGCGCTTTCACCGGGGCTTTTACCGGGGCTTTTACCGGCGGTTTAGCAGGTGCCGACACCAATGCTTTGGCAGCCACTTTCACGGGAACTTTTGCTGGCGCTTTTGCTGGCACTTTTGCTGAGACTTTGGCTGCGGCTTTCAAAGGTGATTTAACAACCGCTTTCGCAGGCGCTGAGCTCGCAGGCTTGGGGGGTGTCTTGAGCGCAACCTTGGCGGGCGCTTTGACAGGCGCTTTAGTAGGAATTTTGGCCGCAGGCTTGGGTTTTGAAGCAGTCACCGCCTTGGACGCAGGCGCTGGCTTGGCCTTTGGGGGCGGATTTAATTTTTTTGTCATGCTTGTCTCCTCGCGTTCCACAGTGGCGTTTTGACGCCCCTTTGTTGAGCCAAAAAATACGGCCAATAGGCTAGTGAGCACGTTGCGACTCCAACAACTTGACGGTTGAATAAAGCCCTTGTGGCGCGCGGATTGTACTCACACCAAGCACTGTTCAAGGCCTTGGAGAAAAATATCTCGAGGCAAATCAATGCCAATAAAAACCATTTTGTTGTTTTTCTCCTCCCCGGCCCCCCAAGCTGGCCCCAAATCACTGCCCATGAGTTGATGAACGCCTTGAAAAATGACTTTTTTATCGGTTCCCTTCATGTAGAGAACCCCCTTGTAGCGCAACATTTTAGGGCCATAAATGTTCACAATGGCGCCCAGAAAGTCTTCTAACTTGGCGGGATCAAAGGGTTTTTGGGATTTAAAAACAAAACTCTTGACGTCATCATCATGGTGATGGTGGTGACCATGTCCATGATCATCGTGGCCATGCCCATGGTCATGGTCATGACCGTGGTCATCATGGCCAGCACCCTGGTGACTGGGGTGATCGCAGTGTTCGCCATGTTCATGATCGTGGTGATCATGGCCAGCGTCTTCGGTCAAAAAATCAGGATCGATGTCAAGTTTGGCGTTGAGATTAAAGCCCTTCAAGTCAAAGACATCGGCAATGCCCACTTCGCCAAAGTGCACACGCTTCATTGGCGCTCTGGGGTTCATGTGTTTGAGGCGGTGCTCCAAAGCGTGCAAGGAGTCCTCACTCACGAGGTCGGATTTGGAGATGAAGATTTGATCGGCAAAACCCACTTGACGGCGGGCCTCTTGGCGGTCATTGAGTTGCTGGGCGGCATGTTTGGCATCCACCAGCGTCAAGATCGAATCGAGCAAATAACTCTCGGCAATTTGGTCGTCCATGAAAAAAGTCTGGGCCACAGGTCCGGGATCGGCCAAACCCGTCGTTTCGATGACCACACGGTCAAACTCAAGCTCGCCTTTGCGCCGCTTCTCGGCCAACTCCGTGAGGGTGGTGCGCAAGTCCTCACGGATGGTACAACACACGCAGCCGTTGCTCATCTGGATAATTTGCTCCTTGCTCTCCAATAGCAAAATATCGTTGTCAATGTTTTCTTCGCCAAACTCGTTTTCAATAACCGCGATCTTTTGTCCATGGGCTTCGGAGAGAACGCGCTTGAGCAAGGTGGTTTTTCCGGAACCCAAAAAACCAGTCAAAATGGTGGCAGGAATCAACATAAAAGACCTTCAACAAATAACAAAACAAACAGATGGGTCCCAAACCCCGGAAATCAATACCAGGGCCTTCAAAGGCCACCCCAACCCCTCAAGTCGCCATGGGCTGGGCTCTGAGCGAACCCATTCCAGCAAGGAGCATTAAACCTCACTTTTTCATCACCACCAAGCCCTTTAGGTAATCTCCCTGAGGAAAATTCAAGGTCATGGGGTGGTCACTCGCCCCTTGTAGTCGCTCCAAAATGTAGCCATCCACGTGGGCATCGGCCCCCGCAGAGGCCACGATTTGATGGAACAGCTCCGGACTCACCCCGCCCGAGCAACTGAAGGTGAGCAGCACCCCACCTGGGGCCAACAGCATCAAGGCCAAGCGGTTGATGTCCTTGTAGGCCCTGGCCGCTCGCTCCACATGCACACTGGTGGGGGCAAATTTAGGCGGGTCGAGCACAATGGCGTCGAACTGCTGCCCTTGTGCCAAAAACTCGCGCAAACTCGCGTTCACGTCTGCCACCATCCACGTCGTGCTCGACGCTTCAAAACCATTGATGTTCACGTTGTGGCGGGCCATCTCGAGGGACGGTGCCGAGGAGTCCACACTCGTCACGTGACCGCCCTTGGCCAAAACCCCCGAGGCCCTCATGCCGTGCAGGGCCGCCACGCTGAATCCTCCCGTGTAGGCGTAGCAATTGAGCACCCGTGACAGCCCCAAAGACGCCACATAGCGTCCCAAAGCCGCACGAGAGTCCCGCTGATCGAGATAAAACCCTGTTTTATGCCCCGCCTCGATGTCCAAGCACAGTTGCCAGTCATGCTCTTGGATGGTGAGTCGCGTGATTCTGTCAGGGTCGATCACAGCCGCGCCCACCTCCATCGGCAAGGCAGCTGGACCAAGACCCATTTGGGGCCCGGATGCAGGGTGACCCTGGGCGACATCAAGCCACCCTAGGCAAGGCTCGAGCCCCTCTTGTGTCCTTGAGCTCGTGTCAGAACGCTCAAAAATTTTCACCAAGCCGGTGTGTTGAACCAAAGCGCGAACGATGGCCCCCTTGAATCGCTCCACACCACTGGCCGATATTTGCAGCACCAAGGTGTCGTTGTAGCAGTCCACGATAAGGCCGGGCAAGCCATCGGACTCGGCGTGAACCAGTCGCACCCCCGTGCTCGCAAAGTGTTGCCGACCCCGCATCGCGATGGCGCGAGCGACCAAGTGGTCCATCCAATGCTCATCAATGCGCTTGGCCTCGTCAAAGCTCCACACCCGAGCCCTGATTTTGGAGTTTGGACTGAACGCCGCCCAAGCCAAGAAGGCCCCCTCGCTCGAGTGCACGCGAACGGTCTCGCCAGGATCGGCAGAACCCTTGGCAATGGACGTGTCAAACACCCAAGGATGCCCTTTGAGCAAAGAGCGCTCTTTGCCGGGTCTTAAGGTGATGGTTTTCATGAGGCAGAGGGATTGAGGCAAAGGCTGAACTCTACCACCGGTAAAGATCAGCCCCGCCGCCCCGTAAACTGGCCGCCTGTGTTGCAGGCTGTGTCTAACCGATCTTGCGCTTGGCCCTGGGGTGAGCCTGGTCGTAAATTTGGGCCAAGTGCTGATAGTCCAAACGGGTGTAGACCTGGGTGGTGCTGATGTTGGCGTGTCCCAGCAGTTCTTGCACGCCCCTCAAGTCGGCACTCGACTGCAAGAGGTGGCTGGCAAAGGAGTGCCTGAGCATGTGCGGATGCACCGGAGTGGAGAGACCCGCCGCCTGGGCCCTGCCCCGCAAGCGCGCCCAAATCGCCTGCGCGGTGAGCCGTGTGCCATGGCGCCCCGTCAAAAGCGCGTTCGAACCCACCTTCCCCTTGCCTTGAAACGCCTGGCGCATGCTCAACCAATGCGCCAAGGCCTTGGCCGCTTCACGGCCAATGGGCACACTCCTGAACTTGCTGCCCTTTCCCAGCACATGAGCGGTCTTTGAGGGCAAATCGATCCAGCCCTTGGCGTCTTTGGAGGGCTCGGCGTCCAGTCCTGTCATCTCACCGACCCTCAATCCACTGCCGTAGAGCAACTCCACCATCAAGCGGTCTCGGGCCTCAAGCCAATTGGAGAGTCTTATTGATGCCTTGTTGGGTGCCTTGTTGGGTGCCTTGTTTGATACCGTATTTGATGCCCCGCTCGAGATTTCAGAACCTGCGGGCTGATCCTCGGCCAGTGCCTTGGGCGGGGCGTGAAAATTGGCCAATTGCACCGCTTGGTCCACACTCAAGGCTTTGGGCAAGGGCTTCTTGGCCTTGGGGGCCTTGACGCCCTGCAAGGGGTTGGCCGTGATCAAGCCCTCGCGGTGGGCCCAGCTCAAAAACCCCCGCCAGCCCGAAACAATGAGGGCAATGCCCCGCGCACTGCGACCCCCTTGGTGCATTTGGGCAATCATGGCGCGCAAGTGATGGCTTTGAACACTTTCAAGGGCCACACCCATGGCGCGCAAATTCCCTGCGAGTTTTTGCAAATCCAGTTGATACAAAGTGAGGGTTCGCGCGGCCAAGCGTTTTTCAAAACGCACGTGGTCCAAGTAGCGTTGGACCCAGGGATGGGGGGGATCGTCTGGGCCCGTTGAACCGCCCCGATCCATGGGGGCAATGGGAGCAATGGGGGCAATGGGGCCCATTCGGTTGCCGGGGCTTTGCTGCGGAATGCTCAAACCAATGTCTCCCTTGTCTTTTTGCGCTCCACCCCAAGCAAAACCTCGACCCAAGGTGGTCTAGAGGACGCTCAAACGAGCAAGCGCATGAGCACGGCGCTGCACAATTCACCAATGCGGGTTAAAAAATCGGTGCCCATGCCCGCATGGTAGCGCTGCGGGTCAGGAGAGGCCAAAACCAATAACCCCATGCAAGGCATCAACTCGTCATGGTCTGCCCCACGCAAAGTCAAAGACTCGGCCAAACTGACCCCTTTTTCTTGAAGTTGCTTCTCGTCCTCATCGCCAGGGAGGTGTAAGGTCCTGAGCGACACCATGGCAATCGACTGCACCGCCTTGGCGTCCTCAAGCCAAGCGATGGCCTCAAACCCAGAGTTCGGGCCGCAATAAGGCTGCAGCAATGAATTCGCGAACTCTTTCGCACTCTCAGTCACGCCCAAGGCACTGGGGTTGCTCGCGTGTTCGTCATGGAGTCCCCACAACTTCAAGGCCACCTGGGGCACCATGAATTGGTGTTGAATTTCTCTCACCAGGGTCTGGGTCAACTCCTCGGTGCCATTGACCAACAGAAGATTCTTGGCCCACCGGTGCAAGCGGTCTGTCAAAATCAAGTTCTCATTGCCATTCCTGATCATCTCCATCAAGCGCGTTTCGTGGGCGCGAATTTTCTCGCGCAGCATGTCGGCTTGGCGCTCCTGCAGGCTCACCGCCCGCTGGCCATGGGGATTGGAAATTCTGATTTGTGACAATATCTCCGCATGCCGCACAAAAAAATCAGGGGTGTGCAGCAAAAAATTGGCAATGTCATCTTCCGTGATGGGATTGATGTTGTTGTGCTCAATCATGAAGATCCAATTCACCTTTAAAAACGGTCACCGCTGGGCCCGTGAGCGAGACATCGCCTGCGCCGCCCAACCACTGAATGGTCAATTCGCCACCCGGGGCCAAGACCTTCACATTGGCGTCCAAAAGACCCCATCGAATACCACACACCACCGCCGCACAGGCTCCCGTGCCACAAGCGAGCGTCTCGCCGGCACCCCTCTCGAACACCCGAAGCCGAATGCGCTCACGACTGAGCACTTGCATGAAGCCCACATTCACCCGCTCTGGAAACGCTGGGTGGTGCTCAAGGAGGGGGCCCCAAGACAAGACGGGTGCAATGTCCACGTCGTCCACGAGCATCACCGCATGCGGATTTCCCATGGAGACCACACCCACTTGGGGCTTGGCAGAGGGGTATGGTTCACCCACGTCAAGACTCCAGGTGGCAAACCCCTCATGGGTGCGGGTTTCAAGCGCATGATCGCGCAAAAAGGGAATGCGCTCGAGCTCAAACATGGGCGAGCCCATTTGCACGGTGACATTGTGCTCGTCATCCTCAACGAGTTCAATGATACCTTTTTTAACTTTGACACGCAGGGGGGACTTTTGCGACAAACCCGACTCGCGCACGTAGCGCAAGAAACAACGCGCGCCATTGCCACAGTGCTCCACTTCGGAGCCGTCCGCATTGTGGATCACGTACTCAAAATCCAGGCCTTCGAGGGTGGTGTTGCGCACGCTCAAAATCTGATCGGCACCCACCCCAAAATGCCGCTCGGCAATGGCCTGGTACTGCTCGGCACTCAAGTGGTAGAGCACCTGGGTCTCATCGATGACCACAAAGTCGTTGCCACTGCCCTGCATTTTTGTAAATGGTATTCGCATGCCAGCAATTATCAGGGAGATTTGTCAGGAAGTTTTAAATTCAATGGCGATTATTTTTGAGACCCGCTTGTCTTCAATGATGGGCTGCTTGCAGGTGTTAAAAAAACCCACGGCCTTGTCATCGCTGGGGTTTTGAAGAGTCTAGCGACGCCCCACTGCTCGCGCTTGGGGTGAACCTTTGGGGATTAGCCCAAAGGTGCGTTGGTGGCAAAAGCTGCCACCGCAGCATCGGTCGTCGCCACGCCGATCAACTCCACCACTTCTGAGCTCCGCCGTAAGCTCGCTCGCCCTTGAGCACTTGCGCTAGAGGTTGAGCTAGGGGTTGCGCTTGTGGTTGCGCTTGAAATTGCGCTTGTCTTTCCGTGATCAACGTGCTTCGGGACTCGCACGCCCTAGGCCTGCGCTCATATGCTGGGCGCCCAGGAAGTCAAAAAGCCTCCGAAAGCGCATTTTGACTTGATCTCAGCCGAAAAAAGAAAAAAGTAGGCGTGCCAAGCGGCAGCCCAGGGCCCACCGCCGGCACCACATTCAATCGGCCGAAATATTGTTGTCGCGCACGACCTTGGACCAAGTGTCCATTTGCGCCTCAATAAATGTTCTGGCTTTCTCGACGGAGCCACCGACCACGTCGATGCCTTGGGCGTCGAGTTTTTTCGCGATCTCGGGCATTTTGAGGGCCTTGTTGAGCTCTTCGTTCATGCGCCGCACAATCTCCGGCGGCGTCTTGGCGGAGGCGAGCACCGCCCACCAAGCGGGCGCATCAAAGCCTGGAAAACCATTTTCTGCAATGGTGGGGACATCGGGCAAATCGCTCACCCGGTGGGTACTGGTGACGGCCAAAGGGCGCATTCTTTTGCTCTGCAAATGCGGCATGGTGACAAACACCGAGGCAATCGACAAGGGCACGTGCCCGGCGATGGCGTCGTTCATGAGCGGCCCGCCGCCTTTGTAAGGAATGTGGTTGAACTCGACTTGGGCATTTTTACCCAAGAGCGTCATGGCCAAATGCCCCAAAGAGCCATTGCCAATCGTGCCAAAACTCACATTCTTGTGGGCCTTGGCCGCGTCCATCACGTCTTTGAAGGTTTTGTAGTCAGATCCCGCGAAGGTGGCGAGCACCATGGGAGAGGTGCCCACCAAGACCAGTGGGGTCAAGTCGTGTTTGGTGTCATAAGGCAGGCTTGGGATCAAACTCGGGTTCACGCCGTGGGTATCAAAGACCACGGCAAAGGTGTAGCCGTCTGCCGGTGAATTGATGACAAAGGCTGTGCCCAAGGTGCCGGAGGCGCCGCCGCGGTTGTCGACAATGACGCTTTGCCCGAGTTGGGTTTGCAAGGGTTGCGCCAAAATACGCGCCACTTGGTCAACCGAGCCCCCAGGCGGGAACACCGCCACGAGCTTGATGGCTTGCTTGGTCGGCCAGGCTTGGGCCAAGGCCCCCATGGGCCCTAAGAGCCCTAGGAGCCCCCATATCAAGGCCAAACCAGCACCCAACTTCATTGGGCCACAGGTCAACATGTGGCTTGGACTTGGACTTGACCCAGGATGGCTTGGGCCAAAACCGAGCTTGTTTTTTTCTAAAACCGCACTTGAATTCATTGTGTTTGTCTCCATGCTAACTTCTAGGTGTTTCGCACTCAATTGTGACAGCAAAGTCAAAGGCTTGCTGCGTCCTCACTTGGATATCCTGGCCTCGTGGAGAAGAAGGGCATTGAGGCATTGAGGCATTTTTGCATGAAGGCATTGGGGCTGAAAAGCCGATGGGCTCAAGTGCAGACACCGCCCGCTCTACAATGACCCGCACCTTGAACCCTATTATTTCTACGCCACCGCCCCATGACCCGTCCCCACCATCGCTTGCACGCCCCCACTGCCGTGGCTCCAGCACAAAACGCCGTGAGCCTGATCTGGGGCCGTGAGCAGTCCGGCCAATTGCAAGTGTTGATGACCCAGCGCTCAAGCCTTGCGCGCTTTGCCCCTGGGGCCTATGTTTTTGCGGGTGGAAAGATCGATGAGGCCGATCAAGATTATGCAAAATCTTATCTCTTGCACAGTCAAGCAAAGCCAGCACAGCGCCAAGACGCTGGACACGCCAGCACCTCGCCCTACCATGTCCGCCCAGAGCAAACCCTCGAGCACTTGACCCAGGCCGCGGCGGCTTTGCGAGAAAGCTTTGAAGAGGTGGGTCTCCTCTTGGTCAGAGACGCTCAGGGCAGCAAGGTGAGTGGCAGCCAAGTGTGGGGACCCCAAGGCTTGCTGCAACACCAGCCGCTTTACCCGCAACTGCGCGCACGCGATTGGCACTTGGCGCTCGACGCTCTTTACGTCATGTGTCACTGGGTGACCGATCGCGATTTGCCCATTCGCTTTGATGTGCCTTTTTTGTGGGCGCAGTCTGCGTTGGACCAAACCCCACAAGTCACTGGGGGCGAACAAGTCAATGCCGTGTGGCTCGAGCCCCAAGACGCCTTGAAGCGCTACCAGGCCAAAACCTTGCACATGGTCTACCCCACCCTCAAAACCCTCCAACGCCTGGAAGGATTTGCTGACTGCCAAAGCGTCTTGGATGCTTGCCGCGGCAATCAAGCCTGGTTCAGTTCCACCCCGCGGGGGGGCTTTGTCTCGGGACAAGAAACACGCCACATGGAGCACGAAGGCCCCTACGGCGAGCTCGCCTTGGTTTGCCCCGAGGGACAACTCAAGCACAGCTTAGACTGGCAAAGCGATGCCCCCGTGGCCCTTCTTAAAAACCTGCACCGCTTGACCGCCCCCAACCCTGGCCTCATGACAGGACCGGGCACCAACACCTTCATCGTGGGCACCCGCGCCAGTGGCTTTATCGTGATCGATCCGGGTCCCGCCTTGGCGCAACACTTGGAGCGAATTTGTCAGTTCACCCAAGGCGACATTCGCGCCATCATTTGCACCCACTCGCACGCCGATCATTCGCCCGGCGCCAAGCCGCTGCAAGCCATGTGTGAGGTGGCCCCCACCATCATGGGGCTGAAGTCACAGGAGACGGCCAAGCCATCTCATCACTTTGTCCCCGAGCACGAACTGTCCATGCACGAGCGCATTCGATTGGTCGACGGCATGTCGGGAGCGCACGGCCTGCAAGTGTCATTGGACGCCGGCGCAGCGAACTCAGCCGAGGCCGCAACAAGCCACACCTTGCGGGTCATCCATACGCCCGGTCATGCGGCCAATCACCTGTGCTTGGTGTTTGAAGAGGAGGGTCTGCTCTTTAGTGGTGACCACATTTTGAATGGCAGCACAACCATCGTCGACCCGCCCGATGGCTGCATGACGGCTTACTTGAATTCACTCGACACCCTGTTGGCCGTTTGCGATTCTGACGCCATTGAATTCATCGCCCCAGCCCACGGACACGTGATGGGCAACTATCAAGGTACGCCACATGGCCCCAAGCAGATCATCACCCATCTCAAAAACCACCGTTTAAAGCGTGAAGCCAAAATCAAAGCGGTGATGCTGGCCCGCCCATTGGACAGCCTCAACGAATGGGTGAAATCGGCCTATGACGATGTGCCCGAGCGACTGTGGCCTGCGGCCGAGCGGTCCTTGACGGCCCACGTCAAACGGCTGTTGGAGCTTGGGCTTGACATGGTCCCCACGCCAGAGGTCTTAAAAGCCTTGGAGTGACCGCCAAGCCTTTCGCGTCTTTGCAAGCGGTCATGGACTGGATCCCTCTGAGGCCAATTTGCAAGGCTGATGATGCCAATGCAGCAGCCAAAAAAGTCAACATCGCTCTCATGGTGATGAAAAAAAGTGTGAAGCCTGCCGATACGCCGGATTCTGTGCACGAGACAAAACCCGAGAGTCTTGCCTTGCGTGACCGTCATTAATCTGGGCCGTGGGTCACCCACACGGCTCGGTGCTACCTACCCGCCTACCGTAACTCGCGAAACCACAAGTCAAGCATCCAAGAACGCTTAGATAGGCCTACTTGGTATTGCTGCGCGCAGAGATTGCCCGTTTCACCCGCCCAGGGGCTTTGCAGCCCCTGGGCGACTCGTCTCTGTTGCTCTGATCCTCACCTCACGGTGGAGAGGTGTTACCTCCTGCGCCGTTCTGTGCAGTCCGGACGTTCCTCCCGCGCAGTGTTTCCACTCTTGCGCCGGCGACGGCCTAGCCTGCTTCACAAAATGAATTATCTCTTGACTGTTAACTTCTTGCTGGTGAATATGATCCCCCATTTGAAATGCTGTGGTGAAAACCCCCAAGCCCTGGTGGACTAGCATGTTGCCAATGCCAGGAGGTTCAATGCGTTTCCAAAGGGGCCCTGCTCCATCAACTCAAAACCATTGTTTTTTACATTGGAAAACTTCACCAAAAGTCGATTGAGTTCCAGCACAGACCCACTTCAAGTGCCGTTCGGGAGGGGAGCCGCAGCGCTTGATGGCCCAAAGGCCATTTAAAAAAGCTGACCGACTCAGATAAAAACATGACCCCATGAGCCGTGAGGGATGGCCTGATTGAATTTGATTTTCCGCCCTCCTGATAAGGCTTATGGAGCGATAATCCAACCGGTCCAAGCCCTTGCGAGACGTGAGGCTCGAATGGCTCATCCCACAAAGTGCATGGAAACCCATCGAAAGGTTTTGCAAAAGACTGATCCAATAAGCCAAGCCTCAAAAAACCGACCTTTCACATTGAAAGCAACAACGCCCCTCACCACAAGGGGTCAAAAATTTTTAGCGAATTTTTGCCTTCCTACTTTGAAGACTCAGCATGCTCAGGCTCAGCGAACTCAAGATCAAACTCGACAGCGTGTCCTCACCCCCCGGCCCCACTGAGGCGTTGAGCCATGACGCGCAAAAGATTGGCACCGAAGGGTGGCTCGAATCCACCCTAGCCCAAGACAACGGTCCGCGCATTGACTTGCACCGTCAAGCGCCCCAGGCTTTGCGCGAACTCGTCCTCAAAACCCTGCACCTTGAAGACGCTGCCCTCAAAGACCTCGTCGTTCACAAGCGCAGCTTTGACGCACGCGGTGCCGGGCTCACCGTCGTCTACATCGTCGACTTGGCCTTGGACAGCGCCAAAGCGGAGACCGCGCTCTTGGCGCACTGGCGTCGACCCGGGGCCACCCTGGCGGGCCCACGCCTGTCTCTGACCCCCGACATGGCTTGGCACCCCAAGGTGGGAGTCGAGGGGGAAATTCCCAAGGCACAAGAATCGTGGGACCCTCAAGAGCGCATGAAGCACTTGCGTGCGGCCAGCCTGCGCCTGCCTTTTGTGAAGTCGGGCCTGCCTCGCTCCTGCACAGCCGCTTCGCCGCAGCTTCATCGCCCGGTGGTCGTGGGCTTTGGGCCCTGCGGTATTTTTGCCGCCCTGGTCCTCGCCCAATTGGGCCTCCAACCCATTGTGATTGAGCGGGGCAAGGCGGTGAGAGAGCGCACCAAAGACACCTGGGGATTTTGGAGGAAGGGCCACTTCAACCCGCAAAGCCACGCCCAGTTTGGCGAAGGGGGTGCGGGCACCTTTTCGGACGGAAAACTTTACTCCCAGATCAAAGACCCGCGGTTTTTGGGGCGCCAAGTCATGCAAGAATTCGTCAAGGCCGGTGCGCCTGAAGAAATTTTGATGGTGGCCCACCCCCACATCGGTACCTTTAAATTGGTCAAGGTGGTGGAGAACTTGCGCGAGCAAATTGTCGCTTTGGGCGGTGAGATTCGCTTTGAGCAGTGCGTGGAGTCGCTCGAACTCGATCGTCTCACGCATGCCCAAGATACCCATAGCGCACAAGTCGCACAAGTCGCACCAATCGCCAAAGGTCCACATGGCCAATCTGGCCCACTGCGCCAAGTCCAAGGCCTGAAGATTTTGGACCTCAAAACCCAACAGACCTACACCCTGGAGAGCGAACACGTGGTGCTCGCTTTGGGTCACAGCGCGCGAGACACCTTTGTCCACCTCTACCAGCAAGGGGTGGCCATGAAGGCCAAACCCTTCTCATTGGGCTTTCGCATTGAGCATCCGCAGAGCTTGATCGACCTCGCGCGCTGGGGCCGGCATGCGGGCCACCCCCTCTTGGGCGCGGCCGACTACAAACTGGTGCACCACGCCAAGAATGGCCGAGACGTTTACAGCTTTTGCATGTGCCCAGGCGGCACGGTGGTCGCAGCAGCCTCCGAGCCCCACCAAGTCGTCACCAATGGCATGAGCCAATACTCGCGCGCCGAGAGAAACGCCAACGCCGCCATCGTGGTCGGCATCACCCCAGAGGACTTTGACGTGGGCGCCGAAGCGTTCGTTCAAAGTTTGAGCCCACAGGCCTTGAGCGTCAACTCAAACGCCGCACAGTCGCTCACCGCGGGTTGGGACGCGCACCAAGGCGTGCACCCCTTGAGTGGGCTCGTCATGCAACGCGCTTTGGAGTCGCGCGCCTACGCGATGGGGGGTGAGAACTACCACGCGCCTGCGCAATTGGTGGGTGACTTTTTAAAGGGCCGCGCCTCCCAGACTCTCGGCGGGGTGGAACCCTCTTACAAGCCCGGGGTGCTGCTCACAGACTTGAACACGGCCTTGCCCACCGATTTGATCCAGGCCCTGCGCGAAGCCCTTCCCGCTTTTGGTCAAACAATCCAAGGTTTTGACCGTGACGATGCGGTCTTGACGGGGGTCGAGACGCGCACCTCTTCGCCCCTCAGAATGGAGCGTGACGAGGGCTTACAAAGCCTCAACACCCGAGGGCTTTACCCCGCGGGTGAGGGGGCGGGTTTTGCTGGGGGAATTTTGTCGGCCGCCGTGGACGGCATCAAAGTCGCAGAAGCCTTGGCGCAAAACATCTTGCGCTCGACAGGCCTCCATGCGGGGGTGTCAAAGCTTTGATTTCAAAACCTTGATTTCAAGGCCTGGCACTGAAGCGGGCCGAAACACCCCTGTGTCCTCATAGTATCCTGGCGCGCCTTGGCCCGGATCCCAACCGGGAATGCCCATCAAGGGCAAGACCTGAAAAGGCTTGTGCCCAAGAGGTTTTGGACTTGGCCACTGCATAGCCTCGGACAAAGCCTCGGTCAGGGCCGCTTTGATCGCGCCGTCCCACTGAGCATGAGAAACTGGCCCAGGGCTCACCCCAGGCCTTGTCACGCGCAACACCTGTGCAGTGATGGATTTGTAGGGCCGGAGCAACTTCTCAAGCAAAGCGTGGCCCACCAGGTGAACCTGGGCCGCTTGCCAGCCAGCGCTCTCCTTGACAAACAAATCTGTCCAACGTCGCTCACACAAGGCCGTCCACATCGCGTCTGAACAACTCAAAAACACCCCACTCTCATCGATCAAGGTGAGCGCGTCTCGAAGCACGCCGCGAACGCTTTCGCTGCGCGGGTTTGACCCCTTGAGATAGACCGGCGAGACCGCCGAGACCGTCTCGGGTGAAGTCATCGCTGAAGTCAGGCAAGCGGCCTGTTGGCGCTCAATGGCTTGGGCCTGGGCAGCACCGATGAACGCCTTGGTATGAGGCGTGCGGCACCAAGACATTGCATTGAAGAAATCATGGGGGTGCTCCCTCGTGGGCACTTGGGCGGTTTGCTCGATGAAGGTCTCGTAGGCCACGCCCTTGGGCAAGGCCTCTTGAGGGACAAAGCTCACCGGCAGCGCAGCACTGGAGTGCAAGCCTGCGTTTTGCGCAGCACCGTTGAGCGCTTGACTCAGGGACTGGCCCATTGACCACCGGGCCAGGACCTCTGCGCCCCAGGGCTCGAAGGGCTTGAACCAGGGCGCTTGCCAATCGATCGTGAGGAGGGCTTGGGCGATCACGGTGGGTTGAGCAAGGTGGGTTGAGCACGATGACCTCAAAGTGCGCGCGAGTCGTGCACCACTCGCCAGTGCAATTGTTCTTGGGCAAAGAGGGGCTTCAATACCCCTTCTCCATAGGGGTAACTCTCGGGCAGTTGCCAGGGTTCACGGCACAAAGTGAGTTGCCCCTGGTTGCGTGGCAAACCATAAAAATCGGCCCCATGAAAAGAAGCAAAGCCTTCCAGACGATCCAGTGCATCAACGCTCTCAAACGCCTGGGCGTAGAGCTCCATGGCCGAGGCCGCCGTGAAGCAACCGGCACAACCACACGCATGCTCTTTGAGGTGGGCAGCATGGGGCGCACTGTCGGTGCCCAAGAAAAAACGAGCGTCCCCGCTGGTGGCGGCTCGCAAGAGGGCCAGGCGGTGTTGTTCGCGCTTTAAGACTGGCAAACAATAATAATGCGGCCTCACGCCGCCCAAAAAAATCGCATTGCGGTTGAGCAGCAAATGGTGGGCCGTCAGTGTGGCCGCCATGTGCTGGGCCTGCGCCTGCACGAACTGCACCGCATCCTCGGTGGTGATGTGCTCAAACACGACCCTGAGCTCAGGGAAGTGGTGACGAAGGGGTTTTAAGTGCCGCTCAATGAAAACCGCCTCCCGGTCAAACAAGTCCACTTCGGGGTCGGTCACTTCGCCATGGATCAAGAGCAGCAATCCGTGGCGTTGCATGGCCTCCAATACCGGGTAGATGAGCTCGATGCGGGTCACCCCCGAGTCGCTGTTGGTGGTGGCGCCCGAGGGGTAGAGTTTGCAAGCGACCACACCGGCGGCAGCGGCCACCTCGATTTCTTGGGGCAAGGTCACATCGGTCAAATAAAGCGTCATCAAGGGCTCAAAGTCCAGCCCCTTTGGAAGTGCGGCCATGATGCGCTCGCGGTAAGCCAAGGCGTTCGCCGTGGTGGTGACAGGGAACTTCAAATTGGGCATGATCACGGCGCGGGCAAACTGCCTCGCCGTGTGGGGCAACACCACCGCCAAGGCGTCGCCGTCTCTCAAGTGCAAATGCCAGTCGTCTGGGCGGGTCAAAGTCAGTTCGGATGGGTTGGACATGGGTGAGCCTGGGGTCTTCTTTGGATGGCGTTCAATGTTGCAAAATCTTGCCTAAAAACTCTTTGGTGCGTGCTTGTCGCCGCTCAGGGTGATTGAAGAACTCGTCCTTGGAGCAGTCTTCCACAATTCGACCCGCATCCATGAAGATCACCCGGTCTCCCACGCGCTTGGCGAACCCCATCTCATGGGTGACACACATCATGGTCATGCCATCATGGGCGAGTCCGGTCATCACATCGAGCACCTCACCCACCATCTCGGGGTCAAGGGCGGAGGTGGGCTCGTCAAACAGCATCACCTTGGGGTCCATGGTCAAAGCGCGGGCAATGGCCACGCGTTGCTGCTGGCCGCCCGAGAGTTGGGCTGGGTATTTGTCCTTGTGGGCCAACAGGCCCACACGCTCCAAGTACTTGAGTCCATGGGCCTGAGCCTGGTCCTCACTTCGGCCCAAGACTTTGATTTGCGCCAAGGTTAAATTCTCCGAGACACTCAAGTGGGGAAACAACTCAAAGTGCTGAAACACCATGCCCACTTGACTCCTGAGCTTGGGCAAAGAGGTCGCGGGGTCGTGCACAGGCACGCCATCGACATAAATTTCACCCGCTTGGATCGGCTCCAAGGCGTTGATGGTCTTGATGAGGGTGGACTTGCCTGAGCCCGACGGCCCGCAAATCACCACCACCTCCCCCAGATCGATCTGGGTGCTGCAGTCGTTGAGCACTTGGGTGGCGCCGTACCATTTGCTGACGTGCTTGAGTTCAATCATGCTGAAAACTTTCAGGGCATTGGGGGTGGGGTTTGGCGTTCAAGGTGTGGCTCATTCGTGCGTTTTGGTGTAGGTTCCTGCTCTTTTTTGAGGCTCACGCTCAGCGCACAATGGCGATGCGCGACTCGAGTCGCTTGACCGCCCAAGAGGCGAGCAAACTCAAGGCCAAATACACCACGGCGGCCAGCAAATAGGCTTCTTCGGGGCGCCCATAAATTTTGCCTGCCGTTACAAACCCTTTGAGCAAATCGTAGGCGCCAATGGCATAGACCAAGGAGGTGTCTTGAAACAGCACAATGGTCTGGGTAAAGAGCACCGGCAGCATGTTGCGAAACGCTTGCGGCAGGATCACTTCTTGTAAGCTTTGTGACGGGGTCAAGCCCAGCGCCAAGGCCGCATTCTTTTGTCCAGGCGAGACCGACGCAATGCCCGCGCGCATGATCTCACTGAAATACGCCGCCTCAAACGCCACAAAGGTAAAATAAGCCGAGAATTCCACCCCAATGGCGTGACCGGTCATGAGGGGAATGAGCAAATAAAACCACAAAATCACCATCACCAGCGGAATCGAGCGCATGGTGTTGACATAGAGTGCGCAAAGGCCCGACAGGCCCCTCCAGCTTGAGAGCCGTCCAATGGCCAAGAGGGTACCGAGCACCAAGCCGCCCAGACTGGCCACCACGGTGAGCTCGACACTGAAGATAAAGCCCTGCAAGATGAACTTGCGCAAAAGCTCCCAAGTCACAAAACTCAAGTCCAAGTCAAGCATGCCCTAGTGCCCCAGTCCTAGGGGCGCCGCCAGGGCAGCAGACGCCTTGTTCTCTGAGCCAGAACCCGGCAGGCGTAGCCTCTTTTCGAGCTGCGCCAAGACCCGATTGACGGCAAAGGCCGAGACCGCATAGAGGAAGGTGACGGCCAAATAAATCTCAATGCCACGGGCTGTCTCCTCCTGGGCTTGCATGGCAAACATGGTGAGCTCGGGCACGGACACGGCAAAGGCGATGGAGGAATTTTTGAGCAAATTCATGGACTCGCTGGTGAGAGGGGGCATGATGACCCTCAAGGCCTGCGGCATCAAGACGTGCAGGTATAGCTGGGTGCGGCTCATCCCGAGCGCCAAGGCGGCTTGGGTTTGCCCGGTTTTGATGGACTCAATGCCCGCCCTGAATTGCTCGGCAATGCGCGCCGAGGTAAAGAGCCCCAAAGCCAGCGACACCAACCAAAACGAGGGAAACTGCTGCATGGCGGGCCACAGCTTGGGCAACACAAAGTACCACAAGAACACTTGCACGAGCAGTGGAATGTTGCGAAACAACTCCACCCAGACACGGGCCAATCGACTGAGCACAGGCGAGGACTTAAGGGTCCGCATCACACCGACCAAGGTGCCCACCAACACGGCCACACACCAAGCCGTGAACGCCACGGCCAGCGTCCAACCCCAGGCTTGCAGCATCCACTCCAAATAGGAGCGCCCGCCGCCATCATCGGCCAAGAAAATCTGCCAATCCCAATGCATGAACGCCTTTGTTAAAGAGGCCCGGGGGCTGGCGACTTGTTCACCAGCACACCAGGCCCCAGGTTTGAATTGGGTCTTATTTCTTGAGCAACTCTTCCATCGGCTTGTCGTTCAAATTGACCCAGGCGGCTTTGGTGTTGTCGCTCGGGGGCAGGCCCACACGGGTGTTTTTCGGGGGGATGGGCTGGACAAACCATTTGTCATACAGCTTGGCGAGTTCCCCCGATTTGGCCAACTCACGGATGGTGTCATCGGCCACCTTTTTAAAGGCGGGATCGTCTTTCCTAAGCATGATGGCAATGGGTTCAACGGAGAGCACTTCACCGACAATTTTGTAGTCGGCGGGGTTCTTCGACATGGCAATATTGCCCGCCAAAATTTGGCCGTCCATCACAAACGCATCGGCACGTCCGGACTCGAGGAGCAAAAAGCTGTCGGCGTGGTCTTTGCCGTAAACCTCTTTGAAGTCCACACCCGTGGCTTTTTCATGTTTTCTGAGCAACTGCACCGAAGTCGTCCCCGTGGTGGTGGCAACACTCTTGCCGTTGAGCTGATTGATGGAGGTGATGCCCGAATTGGCTTTGACCGCCATGCGCACCTCTTCAACATAGGTGTTGATGGCAAAGGCCACATCTTTGGTGCGCGCTTGATTATTGGTGGTGGAGCCGCACTCAATGTCGACGGTCCCATTTTGTGTCAATGGAATTCTGTTTTGTGAGGTCACCAAGACGTATTTGGTCTCGAGCTTCTTGCCCACCGCTTTTTCCACATTGGCCACAATGCGCTGGCAAATCTCAATGTGAAAGCCCACATACTTGCCTTCGCCCAAGGTGTAGGACAAAGCCCCCGACGAGTCGCGCACACCCATGGCAATTTCGCCAGAAGCCTTGACTTTGGCCAACGTGTCGTTGGATTGGCCCAACGCCGTGCCCGAGGCCAAGGCGGCGAACAATGCGAGCGCGAGGCCCAACGTCGATATCTTATGCTGCATGTCATGACTCCTTGGAGATGGATGGATTGAAAAAAAGTGCCTTCATTATGTCCGATATGGTCGCATTTGGTGCCAATCCATGCCCACAGGAGGTGAAATTTTTCCCGCCCCCCTCCGCTCGCCTTGGTAGCCTTGGTAGCCTTGGCTTGAGTTGGGCCCCCATCCCAGGGTGCCAAGGATAAATGGATCTTTTGAGCCCAAAAAAAAGTGCGTTTAAAACGCACTTTTTGAGAGTTTTTCTCAAGCCCGGCGAGCCACGCCGCTCAGGCCCGAAGGGGATTTAAACTGGCAAACCCATGAAAGGCTCGCCATTGACCCTTGGATTTAGAAAAAGCCGTAGAGCAAACCCACGTTGACCGTGCTGGCGGTTTGACCTGATGTCACCATGTCTGAGGCCACGCTAGACCAGGTGAAGTTGGCGAAACCCGACTTGGTGCCGCTGTTTTTCACATTGGCATATTGACCATACACGGTCAAATCTTTCAAGAATTTGTAATAAACACCCACAGCTGCCGTGTTGATGTTGTAATTGGTGGCAGAGTCTTTGGTGTTGTAAATACCCAGGTCAAGCGTGGTTGCTGGGTTCAATGCATAAGTCCCCCCCGCACCCGTGGTATTCAAAGCACTAAAGGTTTTCGTCTTTTGTGCCAAGGCCAAGCCCTTCAACGTGAAGTCGCCCAATTTGTAAGTCAACCCACCCACGGTACCGGTTGTGGCTTGTGACACGGCAACCGCTTGTGCCTCTGTGTAGGAGGCCACGGTCGCGCCCAAGGGGCCGTTAGCATAAGTCACACTGAAAGCGTTACCGCCTTTGGCGCCGCCACCGGAAGTGTTGTTTTGTGGAATGAATTCACCGGAAAAGGTGAAACCAGAAATGGCAGGCGAAGTGTAAGTGATCGCGCCGGTCTCAACGGTGTTCAATGAACCATCAATGTCTGCCGCGGCCAATGAGCTGCCGTAGTTCGAGCCTGCGCGTGGGTCGGCCATCAAAATACTGTTGAATGCGATGTTGGGTTGTGTGCCCACCACCAATTGACCAGCTTCGCCTTTGACATACAAATTGGCTTGACGGTTGAATGCCGTGTTGGCACCGAAGGCAAACGTTTGCCCACTGGTTGGATTGAGCAAAAAGCCAGTTTCAAGTTTAATCCCTGCCGCGTAACCTTTGTCCAATGACTTTTCAGCAGATAGGCCAAAAAAGTTAGGCGCCACACCGCCCGTGATGAACTCAGAGGTGGAAACATTACCAGACTTACCGCCTGACAAAGACGTTGAGGCGATACCGCCATCAATCAAAGCGTAAAAGTTAAAGCCTTCGGCATGGGCAGAAATGCCAGCAGCCGTCAACAATGACACCAAAAGGGTACTTTTAAATGCAATTTTCATAGTTTCTCCAGGGTTAAAAAATCTTTGTTCTGAACTTGTCACGAAATTGTAAGAGCAAGTTACAGACCATTACGAATACAGGAATACCCGATTGCGCAAAACCCTAAAAATTAGTTATTAAATGTTCATTTAATTCGTTTTTTCTAGAAAAAATAACCTTTATACCGTATTCACATCGTTGTAATATTTCAACAATAAACTCATTGCTAATTTATAACTCAATGGCATTTCACCCTAGTGGTGCAATGTGCACCGAGGCGGTGCTGAGACGAAACCCAAAAAAGCGCTTTGGAGTGGCGCTTTTTTAACCTCAAGCAGAGGATGGCCTTAAACGGTTTTGATGTCCAAAGACGCCAACAAAGCTTGGTCTCTGGCCCAGTCAGGGTTGCCGGTGGTGAGGAGTTTGTCGCCATAAAAAATCGAATTCG
>TBL_comb47_HYPODRAFT_10002495_pt1 | contig 22669 bp, 29 predicted proteins | sample TroBogypolimnion_40_FD_10682 | JGI IMG/M metagenome (IMG submission 10682)
TATTTTTTTATTTTTTTATTTTTTTATTTTTTTATTATTATATTTTATATTTTCTAAATATTATGTTTTCTAAATGTAAATGAATATCTTGTCCCTTTAACTTTTTTTTCAATTGGTATTTCGTGTGTAAATTCTTTTTGAAAATTTCCAGACATTTGTATAATTTGATTTGGTTCAGTTGGTATATCAATTATAATTTTACCAGTTATTTTATTTCTAATTCTAAATTTCCGAACAGAACCATAAGATAAACATACAACTCCAACTTTTGCATCTAATCCTTTTTCATCATCTGAATGTTTTCCAATATAATCAGTTCCGTCTGAATATTTATTAATTAAAATCCCATTATAATTATAATCAAACTTATTATTTATAAATAATAATAAATCTCTCAAACATGGATGCATTATTTTTGATGGAGTAATTGTTGAACTATAATTATATCCAGCGGAAATATCTGAATAAAATCCAACACTCCTATTTTGATGACAAACTTTACCAAAAACAATTATTTCTGGTTTTATATCTAATTCAGAATCAATCATTTTAACACATTGATCAATTAACTCACATATTTCATCATTAATCTCATGCATTATTAATTCAGAAGTCTCTGTTTTTAAAATAGTATTCATATTGTCATTCGTTTTCGTTTTAAACTTTTAATTCTTAATATACCAAATTATATTTATTATTTTATTTAAAAAACATTTCATTTTTTATTTTTTTACTATTTATTTATAAATTGATTAAATAAAATATATTTAATAAATTAAAATACTAATATTTTATAATGAATATTGATACTAGTATTGATAATATTAGTCGCGAATTAAAAGAAATATCTTTTACAACTATTGAAAATGAATGGAATGAATTGAAAAATAAAACACAAGAAGATATTAATTTATTGAATGGTAGAAGTCGTGTTGGATGTAATTTAATTGATTATTATTTTTTTAATCAACGTTTAGAAACAATTGGAAATAAAGGTATTAATTTTTTAATATTTCTCGAACAAATTGATTTTTACAAGTCAAAAAAATATATTCAAACTCTACTTACCTATTGTGAAACACATAATAGATACAATGATAATATAATCAAAAAATATTATTATTGTTATGGATTATGTTTTGGTCGCATAAATGCATTTAAAATAACAAATGCAATTAATATTTATAATATTTATAATCCTAAAACTGCAGTAATTGATCCTTTTTGTGGATTTGGTGGGAGATTAATTGGTGCAATGATGAACGGTATTAATTATATTGGGATTGATCTAAATAAAGATTTGGAAAAAGGATATAATAAATTATTAAATGATTTTAGAGAGAAAACAAATTCTAATATTGAATTATTATTTCAAGATTCAAATACAATTGATTATTCAAAATATAATTATGATATGGTTTTTACATCACCACCTTATGAAAATATTGAAATTTATAAATATTCTGTAAAAAAATCAATTAAAGAATGGGATCTTTTTTATAAAGAAATATTTCAAAAATTATGGGATAATTTACAAATTAATGGAACATATATTATTAATATTAATGAAAAAATATATAATAAAATTCTAGAACCATTATTTGGTAAAGCATTTGAAATTATTTTATTAAAAAAATCAAATAAAAATAAATATAAAGAATATATTTATATATGGAAAAAAATAATTTAAATATATTTATATTATATAAATGCCACATAACACTAAATGCAAATCTCGTAGATATCGCCGTTGTAATTGTAAATCAATAAAATATGGAAAACGAAAAAGTCATAAAAATAGAACACGTAGACATAAAATGAAAGGAGGATGAGGTGGGGGTAATCCCGAATTTGTGGTTTCGTCAACAACAATCTAATAATTTTATTATTTATATTATAGTATTTCTAGAATGATAGTTATATTTTATATATTAAATTTTATATAATTAAATATAACCTGATATAGATATAATTTATAAATAAAATTGAAATAAGTTTTTTTATTTTATATTATTATACAATATAACAAAACAAAATGTCTGCGTTTAACACTGAAATAATTACAAATTTTATTGATTTATTTCCAACAAATGAAATACCATCAACTAGAACGATTAATGGATGTAAAAAAGGACTTGGAAAAGATCAAGATTTAGTATATTTTGGTAAAGGTGAGAATTATCATTGGGGTGCATTATTTGATTGTCATGGAAATAATACATTTAAATATGTGTTGCAAAAAAAAAATTGGGATGAAATTATGAAATTTGAAAGACCTGATATTGAACTTATTAGATTAATTAAATTAGAACCATTTGAATATGGAAATACAAGTGGTTCAACAATGTCAATGATGAAAATATTTGAGAATAGAATTGAAACATTTAATATTGGAGATTCAAATACAATAATATTTAAAAATGGATCATTTGTATATATGAATCTTCCACATAATAGAAGTAATCCAATTGAAAAAGAGAGATTAGAAAAAATGAATGTAATATTTGAACCAACACCAAATATTTCATATTTATTAGATAGTAAAACAATGGGATTTAAAACTGGCGAATATTGTATTTTTGAAGATGGAACAAGGTTAGCTCCATCACAATCATTAGGGCATAATCATATTACTGGATATGAAACAGATTTTCATACTGAAATATTTGAAAGTACAGATGAAATTCGTTGTATTTGTGGTTCAGATGGATTATTTGAAATGATTATATTTGAAAGTGAAAATAATAAAGACGTTTTAAATGATTTTAGTGATATGATATTCATGTCCGCTGATGAATTATTAATTAAAGCTGAAAATAGATGGAAACAAACATGGGATATATGTACAGATATAAATGATAAAAGTGTTAAAGAAACTTCATATTATCCAGAAAATATGTATGATGATATCGGTGTAATTATATTTGATAAAAGTATTTGATAATTTTGTCCATATATTCATTCCTATATATTTCCTATATAATAATTATATACTAAAAATATCACTATCACTATTATCACTATCAATATATCTATCTGTAAAATATTTGTCACTTTGGATATTTAGAATTATTTTTTTTAAAATTGGATTTAAATATAATCCAATAGCATAATCTTCCAGATATTCGTTTTCTATTTTTTCTCTCTTTGTAAGTAAATTTGAAACAGATTCAGATGATAAAAAATAAAATCTACCACTACAATATTCTGTTTTATGTATTATCATATCTTGTGGTAATTCTGGATGAATCATGAAATATTTTGATAAATATGGAATTTGGACATCAATTAATTGACCACCATAATGTGCTTTCATCTTTTTCTCTTTTTCTTTTATTGAATTTGTAATCATATCAAAAAATGTAATATCTTGTAAATCTTGATCATCGTCTGTTTTAAATACATATTTAAATTTAAATGTTTCTTTAATAGCATACATTGCAGATATTACTTTTTTGGGTAAAGAAACATAATCATCTAATGTTTTTACCCATAATATTCTCTCATCATTATCATATTTAAATTGTGTTTGTAATAATGGATTACCCATAACATGATAATATTGTATATATTCTGGTATATTTTTCAACCATCCATTTTTTTGTTGTATTGCTTTTTCTTTATATTTTTCACAATTCATTATTAATAAAATATAAGCTTGTTCTTGTTTTTCCGGTTTTATCATTTTTATATTATAAATACTATAATATAAAATATTTAACTTCATTTATTACTAAAATATTTAACTTCATTTATTACTAAAATAATTTATTTTTTATTTTATTTTTTATTTTATTTTTTATTTTTTTGAAAATCGTTTTTTACTTTTTCTTGATTTTTTTACCGAGGACATTATATTATATATTTTTCAAATAGAATTTATTTTATACCATTTTTCTGGAAATAAATCATCAATTATATTATGTGATAAATTTCTACCAAACCAAACATCTGGATAACATACTATTTTATCTTCGCGATTATTAAAATAAGCACCCCACCAACTAAATGTACTATTTGCGATAATATTATGTCTACACATACTCATCATAATCATTTGTTTCCAATCAATAATACCATCATCTGCTTTTTCAAAAATACATCCTGGATAACATTCTTGTAATTTCATTACTATTTTTGAAACTGTATCATTATCTTCAAGTTCACAAAAATATAAAATATTTAAATTAGAATTACCTGTCATATATATAATAAATTGAATACTATTTTTATAATATTCATATTTTAAAATAGGATGATAATCTGGTAGTTTTTTATAATCACCTAATCTAAAATGCATACTAATCATATTAGAAAAATTTTTTATATATTTATATTGTAATTCTTCTTTCATTTTTTTTAAATTTATTATTCTACATATTTTTTCATAATATATATCAAAAAATTTATAACTTTGAAAATATCCAACTAATTTTGTATTTAATATTTCATCTGGTTTATCAAGTTCTTTATATTGGAATGATTGTTCATTAATAATATTTGCATTATCCATTAAACAATTATCAAAAGTAGTAAATTTCAATAATGATAATAAAAAAGTATTCCAATAAGATTTACGATCTCCAATAAATTCAGTATTTAAAAATATAAATGATTGATTATATTTCATTGAATATGCAATAGTTGTAAATATTATAAATAATTGATTACCTATTCCACCAACCAATTTACAAGAAATCATTATATAATATTATTAATAATAAATTTTTTATATCATTATTATTTTAAACATTTATTAATTTTGTTTATTAATTTTTTTGTTTATTAATTTTTTTGTTTATTAATTTATCTAAAATTCAGCATTAAATTCAAATACATCATCTGCAATTGTTTTTTCTGCAAGTGAATAACTATCAACTCTTTTTTCAAAAAAATTTGTTTTTGATTCAAGTGAAATAAGTTCCATAAAATCAAATGGATTTAATACATTAAAAATTTTATCATATCCAAGTTGTACACTTAAACGGTCAGCAACAAATTGTATATATTGTGTCATCAATAAAGAATTCATCCCAATTAATCTACATGGTAAAGCTTCACAAATAAATTCTGTTTCAATTTCAACAGCTTCTTTAATAATTTCATGAATTCTTGTTTTTGTCATTTTTTTCTGAAGTTTATTATATAATAAAATAGCAAACTCTGTATGCAATGCCTCATCTCGTGAAATTAATTCATTTGAAAATGTTAATCCGGGCATTAATCCACGCTTTTTTAACCAATAAATACTACAAAATGCCCCAGAGAAAAAAATACCCTCAACACAAGCAAATGCAACAAGACGCGTTGCAAAACTACTTCGTTTATCATGTATCCATTTTTGTGCCCAATCAGATTTTTTTTTAATACATGGAAAATTTTCAATAGCATTAAATAATTTAGTTTTTTCTTCAGTGTTTTTTATATACGATTCAATTAGTATAGAATATGTTTCACTATGAATATTTTCCATCGCAATTTGAAATCCGTAAAATGCTCTAGCTTCAGCAATTTGGACATCACCCATAAAACGCATTGCTAAATTTTCTAAAACAATACCATCACTTGCTGCAAAAAATGCTAAAATCATTGAAATAAAATATTTTTCATCACATTCTAAATTATCCCAATGTATTGAATCTTTTGATAAATCAATTTCTTCAGCCCTCCAAAAACAATCCACCTGTTTTTTGTACATGTTCCATATATCTTGGTCTTTAATTGGAAACATTACAAACCGTTTATCGTCAGGTGATAATAGAGGCTCTACAATATTCTTTGACATTCCTAAATAATATATAGAAAAGATTTTATATTATTTTATAATTGTTTATTTTTATTAAATAAGTTTTTTAATAAATATTTATAAATTTATAATATATTATATTATGGAAATATATGAATTATCATTAGATGATAGAGATAATTATTTAAATCAAATTGAAGATCAAATACAATCTAAACGTAAATTATTACTTGAAAAAAGAAAATATCTTGAAGGTGCAATAAATCAAAATTCTTTTTTAGAAGGTGTAAAAAACGATTATAAAAAATATAATAATTATATTGTAAAACAAAATCAAGATCAGATACAAGCAATGAAATTATTAAATCAATATGTTGGTGATATTATAATAAGTGGAAAATTAACAGAAAAGGATATTCATAATACTAAAAATGAACAAAAAGAAATTCTAAAAGAAATTGATAAAATAAAATATAATTTAGATGAAATAATTAAGTAATAGCAATATAAATAAATACAATAAAATATTTATATATACATATATTATAACAAATATGAGTGATACTGAACCATGTTTTCCAGAGGAAAAAATAAATATATTTAATACTTTTATTAGTAGACTTCAATTATTAAAAAACGGCATTAACAATATAACTGAAAATAATAAAAAATTTTTAGGCACAATAAAAGATAGAATTAATTCTCTAATTGATAAAATAAAAGATATTAATAAAAGAATTTCTAATATAAATAATGAAATAAACGGATATAAAAATGAAATAAATAAACTAACAACTGAAAAAAATGATTGTATTAAAAAATTAGAAGAATTAACAAATAAACAATCAGAATATACGAGTAAAATAGAGGAATTGGAAATCCAAGTAAATGAAAATAAAAATATAATAAATGAAATTGAAAAAATGAGAAAAAAAAACGAAAGATGTAAAGAAGAAAGTACAAAACTTATGAACCAAATAGATTCAATTAATGCGGAAATACTTGATAATACAACATATGTTGAAACATTGGATAAATCATCAAAAGAGATTGGCGATGAATTAAAACTTGCAACAGATAATTTAGAAGCAGAAGTGAATAATATTAATAATGATCCAAATAGTGGACAAATGCAATTACAATCGCAACCAATACCAATTATTATTCCTCCAGGACAACCAGTCCAAATACCAGTACAAATCCAACCATTTACTGAATTTACTATACCTGGTAATGCATATCCAACAAGTTATAATGATATTATTAGTGAACTTAACCGTAAAAGTTCACAAATAACTAATCCAAATAATAAGTATGCTGTAGCTCTTAAATTGCTGAATAAACCAAATATGACACAAGATCAAATTGCCGATGTATTAAGAGGTACATATAATAAGGGAAAAATTATTGGAGGTAAATCAAAAAAACAAAAAAATAATAAAACAAAAAAAATAACCCGAAAAAGAATAAGAAGAAAAACACAAAAAGGTGGATATGTTGCATTATATCCAACAAATAAAAGAAGAAGAACCTCATCCGCAAGAAGTTCAAAAAGATCTTCAAAAAATTTTTAAACTAATTTATATTTACTTATTACTTAAATATTATTTTTATATTATACTAATGAGTATAGAAAAAACAGATGAACAATATGCAATTGAAAATGAACAAATATATAATATGTTCCCTGATGCAAAATTTGCAATATCAATTGATATTGATGAATTAGATTATGTTATTACAACCCAAGAACATATTATCATTAAAAGTGCGTATACATGTTATTGTTATGATAATTGTAATAAAAAAACTGAATTTTTTAATATATTTGGTAAAAATATTACAAATAAATTTATTATCAATAGTCTTATTAAACAAGATTTAAATTTAGATTGCAATCATCACTTTATTGAAGGATTTTATAAAAACCCAAAAACAAATAGTGATTGTCAATTTGAAATTATGACTGGATCATAACCAAAACATTCCATTTATTGATGGTAAATATCTATAATTAATGGGATAATTACCAGTTAATTCTTTAATTTTTTGATAGTTTGGATTTTTTCTTTGAATCATAATATTTTTTCGTTGATTAAATACACGTTTCCAAATACGTTGGATAATTCTTATCCAAAATGTTTTCAAAATAACTACACATTCACCTTCAGGCAAACAAATAACCTCGGCTATATGTGGCTGAATATATTTTTTTTTTGAAATTATATTTTTATAATTTCTAATAAATTCATGTTTTATATTTGATAATCTACTAATCTTTCTATATATATAATCCAACGAACAAATAATTTCATTTATATTACCTTCATCATCTTCATCTTCTTCGTCTTCTTCTTCATAAATTTCAGTATTATCATTTTTATAATTTTCTATAAATATACTTCCATTTGTTGAAATATGTTTACATAAATAATGCCCATAAATATTTTTATTTGTGGATATTCCATGTAAACATGAATTATATATTTCACATACAACTATATTATATTTATGTTTTTGTAACATTTTTAATAATTTAAGTTCATCATTATCCATATTTATTTATTATTATTAATATATTTAATAATAATAATGTTTATTCAATTTTATTTTTTTTATTTTTTTTATTTTTATAAATTTATTATATATATATATAAATGAAAATTCCAAGTTCAATCACAAAATTATTAGAGAATAAATATGTTTTATATTTTGTATTCTTTTTAGCATTATCTAATATTTTTGGATATATGGTTACAGGAAATATAAAAGCAATCTCATTATTTATTTTAATAGGATATTTAGTATATAGTTTTAATAAAAATATGATTATTGTATTAATTGTCCCTCTATTATTAACAAGTATATTTATGTCAAGTAAATTAATGGTTGAAGGTAATGAAAATATGGGAAAGACAACTCCATCAACTACTATTCCACCAAATATACCAGATAAAAAAAAAGAAAATAAAGAAATTATAACACCACCCGAATCTGAACCAGAAAACCCTGAACCGACTCCAGATGATTCTTCAACTGAACAAGTTAAACCAAATGATGTACCCCCACCAACTTCTGGCATGACAACAATGTATAAAAAAAATAACAGAATTGATTATGCATCAACAGTTGAAGATGCATATGGCGATTTAAATAAAATATTGGGCGGTGATGGTATTAAACGACTAACTGATGATACACAGAAATTGATGGGACAACAAATGCAACTAGCTGAAGCAATGAAAAGTATGACTCCATTATTAACACAAGCAAAAACATTAATGGGTGGTCTTGATATGAAACAATTTGGAGATATTACATCCATTGCAAAACAATTTGGAGTCAAATAATTCAAATCCAATTATTTAATTTAATATTTATTATTTATTTTTATGAGAATATATAAACCGAATAATTCTTTTTGATATTTGCAATAATAAAACAATTCCAATTGATATTATTATTGTTTCAATTATTGATGATAATTTAATTTTAATTTTTAAATCTCTTCTAATTGTAAAGAAAATTGTAAATATTGTTAAAAATTGACCAATTGGTGTTGTAAATAAATTAAGAAATTCTTTAGGAAAATCAGATACCATATACCCACACATAATTCCACTAATTAAAATTACAATATAAAACAATTCAATATTAATATTATATAACATTTTATATTATATAAATATAATATAAATATAATATAATATATAAATGGGAACAAAAAAAATAAAAACTTATAAAAATAAAACTCGCAAAAATCTAAAAAATCAAATAAAAATTTTAAAAAATTTAATACATCCAAAAAATACAAAAAAAATTCCAAAAGATGAAATTATTAAAGAACTTCCAACAATTTTATTTTATCCAAAAATAAATGAATGTGTTGTATCCAATTATATTTCATTTGAAACAGAATTTGGTAAAAATTTAACAAAAATATCATCAAAACATTATGAAGATGATTTAATTAAATTATTAAAAAAAGCATATAGCCCTTCATCTGTAAATATAAAAGATGATTTTTATGGATATATAAATTATAATTGGTTACAAGATACAGTTACAAAAAGTAAAAATTATGAAAAACAAGAAAAATATTTTTCACAAATTGATAATTTTAGAATTATTCAAAATAAAGTATATAAAGAACTTGTATATATTGTTGAAGATTATATTAAAAAAAATGATTCAAAACAATCTAAATGTATTTCAATAATTTATCACTCTTTTAAAAAAGATTCAATTAAAAAAAATGTAGATAATATTTTACTTAAGTATTATGATATTTACTGGGATAATGATGATTTACTTGGGTATCTTGCATTAACTAATAAAAATGAAATGGTAAATTGGGGATGTCCAATACATTGGAAAGTTGAACCAGATTTAAAAAATTCTAAAGTATATCAAAATTATATATCAGTTCCAAAATTATCATTATATAATTATGAATTATATTTTATATTAGATACCGATTCAAAAGAAACAGTAAAATATAAAAATTTAGTAAAAAAAAATTATTTTGAATATTTAACTAAATTATTTAAAATATGTCTTGGTGAAAATAATGATTATAATCCACAAGATATTTTTGATGTTGAAAATGAAATATTAAATGCATTTTCAAGTACAGAAATTAAAAACGATTCACCTGATTTTTATAATGTAGTTACAAAAAAAGATTCAATTGAAAAATATGGATTTGATTGGGAAAATTTTTCAAAACAATTAGGATTTGAAAAAGCACCAAATACATTTATTTGTTCAAGTTTAAATTATTTAAATAATATTATGAAATTATTAAAAGAAAAATGGAAAACAAAACCATGGAAATGTTATTTAAACTATATTATTTTTAGACAATTTGTACGGTTTGATCCAGAAACAAGACATATTCATTATGATTTTTTTGAAAAATTTTTAAAAGGACAACAAGAAATGGTTCCTGATGATATATATAGAATTATTCCATTATCATACACATTTAATACATTTTTAGTAAACGAATATGATAAAATAAATAATAATCCTCAAAATATTGATTTTGTACAAAGATTTGGTGAAGATTTATTAACAGTTTTTAAAAGAATAATAACTAATGAAAATACATGGCTTTCACCTTCAACTAAAAAAAAAGCATTACTAAAATTATCAAAAATAAAATTATTAGTTGGAAGACCACAAGTTTTAAGATATGATCCTTTATTTGATTATGATCCAGACAATTTATATTTCAATTTAAGAAAATTATCATTATGGAAATCTGAAAAATATGTAAAATTAGTCGGAAAACCACTTATTGATATTCCATTATTTGATTGGCAAGAATTTAAAATGACTGGACAACAATCTTATATTGTTAATGCATTTTATATACCAAATACAAATAGTATTTTTATTCCTTTATCATATTTACAAACACCATTTATAGATTTAGGACAACGAGGAATAGAATATAATTTAGCGTCATTAGGTTATACATTAACACATGAAATGTGTCATTCATTAGATGAATTAGGAAGTAAATATGATGAAAATGGAAATATGAATGATTGGTGGACAACTAATGATAAACAAGAATATAAAAAAATAAAAGATGATATTATAGCTCAATATACAACATTTGCATTACGTGATGGTATTAAATTTGATGCATCTATTGGAATTGGTGAAGATATTGCAGATATTGCTGGATTATGGGTTTGTCAAGAATATTTGAGAGATTATCAATTAAATAAAGAATATATATCACCAATTATTAGGTTATCTTATGAAACATTTTTTATTTATTTTGCACTTCTTCAAAAACAATTTATTTATAAAAAAGCAGTTGTATCACAACTTACATCAAACCCTCATCCCATGAATAAATATAGAACAAATATTCCTTTAACACGTCTAAATTTATTTAGAAATTTATATAATGTTAAAAAAGGAGACGGGATGTGGTGGGGTAATTCATGTTCAGTTATTGAAGATTTTTGTTTAAAAGGTACATATAAAAAATTAACCTTTGAAAAAGGTTGAGCCAAATATTCAATTAGATTTGTCATATTTTTGGCTAAATGTTGATTTCTAAAGGTTGATATTTGGCTCAACCTTTTTTAAAGGTTGATTAAGAAATAATTTACCACATTCAATACCACTTTCAATTAATTCTTGTCTAATTTCTTTTGATGATAATGCAGATTTAATATGTGTAAAACTCATTAATTCTGTATCATATATTAATTCATTTGGTATATTTTGTTCTTCAACTCTTAAATTAACATTATTAACTAATTTACTTATAAAATTCATTATATATTCCAATATTGTAGATTTATTTTGTACAATATTATCATCATTTTTAATATATTTATTTTTTAATCCAAATATTTCATTAATATTAGTTGCACGTAAAATACATTGATTAATTGGATAATTACATACAACTCCACCATCAATATAACATTTATTATCAATACAAACTGGCGATATCAATATTGGTATTGCAGAGGACATTTGGACCGCTAATAATAAAGATAATTCTGGATGTGTTTTATATGATAAATCAATAATATCAAAATTATTTATTTCAAGTGAAAATAAATGTAATTCAATATTTGTATATTCAAAAAACTCTTTTAATGTAATTTTCATTGAAATATCTTTTGAATCAAAAAAAGGTTTATAAAATATTTCAGTAATACAATTATCAAAAATGCCTTTTTTAGAATAAGATTCAAATATTTGCGTAATATTAATTTGAAATACTTCATGCCATGGACGTTTAATAATATAATCATTAATTGTTTCCCAATCAAATTTAAGACATAATAATACAGATAAAATTGATCCAACAGATGTGGCATAAATTGTTTCAATATCATTAATATTCCAAAACCCTTCTTGTTCTAGATATTGTAATGCACCAAGAGCTTTTATTCCTGATGGTCCACCTCCGGGAATAACCAAATGTTTAATTGTCATATTTCAATATATTAAAAATAAATAATAATATCTAATATCTTTATTATACAAATTTATATTACAATTTACTGTTTATATTTACAAGAATTATAAATATATACCAATATATAATGATTCCAGAATGTTTATCAATTGCATGTTTAATTGGATTAAGACCAATAATAAATAAATATTTATTAAACATAATTAATGTAAATAGTTTAATTGTAATATCAGGTATAATAAATTTTATTTTTATATTATTATATTTATTATTTATTGAGAAAGATACTGTAGTAAAAGATTTTAATAAATTATTAAATAATAATAATAAAATATGGCTATATTTACTAATTTTTATTACATTTGCTATATTTATTTTAATTGATTATATAACATTTAAATTATTAAAAAATAATAAAGCATATTTAATTGAATCTATTATTGCAATATATCCGTTAATAACCATATTATTTGGATATATTATATTAAATGAATCCATTTCATATAAGCATTTTTTAGGAGTATTATTCATTATATTTGGTATTGTGTTATTATCTTATTAGTTGTGTATAATTTGTATATTTAGTATACAATAACATATTTAACAAATTATTACAATAATACATTTAATAATAATTTATTTTTTCTATTAAATCTAAAATGACAAATATTTTTACTCTAGAAAATGTTACAGATTTTTCAGAAAAACTTAATATGGATGAATTATATGAAGGAAAAAGACAACACGATTTAAATCAATTAAGTTTATATAATAAATTATTAAACCGTATTCATGTAAGAATTAAAACAACAGCAAAACAAAAAATAGATGAACATTTTTGTTGGTTTATTGTTCCAGAAATTATGATTGGTGTCCCGAAATATAATCAAGGAGGATGTATAGCATATCTAATTGATAAATTAAAAGAAAATGGATTTCAAGTAAGATATATTCATCCAAACACATTAATGATTTCATGGCAACATTTTGTACCATCATATGTAAGGAACGAAATTAAAAAAAAAACAGGTGTTATTATTGATGAAAATGGATTACAAATTGGTGATAAAAAACTTGAAGATTTATATAATAATCAAAAAACACCAGATGAAATGGTTTTTAAAACAACAAAAGATGTTTTAATAAATAAAAATCAAAAAAAATTCACACCAATAACATCATATAAACCGCAAGGTAATTTAGTATATAATGACGAGTTATTACATACACTTGAAAATAAATTTGGATAATTTATTGAATTTAGTTTAGGATTATTATAATCAAATATTGAATTAAATATATTTGAATATATATATTTGAAATAATTTATTGAGTTTAATTTAGGAATTATTTAGAAGAAATATTTATTAAAATTAATTAATTTTAATTTTTATTAATTAATTAATAATTATTAATTAATTAATAATTATTCATTTATTTAAATTTTTTTTATAAATATAATATATATAAAATGGCAAAATCTAATAATCGTAAACATGGTAAAAAATCTCACGCTAAAAAACGAACAATGAAACGCGTAGCATCTCGTATGGCGTCTGCTGCAGCATCTAGGGCTGCATCAGCAGCACGAAGTGCCTCTGCTGCAGCATCTAGGGCTGCATCAGCCTCTAGATCAGCTTCGGCATCAAGAACAGCTAGCGCTGCTCGTACAGCTTCGGCATCGGCTTCTCGAGCAGCATCGGCAGCTCGAGCAGCATCGGCTGCTGCTTCTCGAGCAGCATCTGCTTCCAGAGCTTAAATTTATCAATTAAATCATTTATTAATAAAAATTTGATATAAATAATTGTTTTTAGTATAATATATTATACTAAAAATAAATGTGCATTCATGAAGGTTGTAAAGTTAGACCAAGTTATAATAATGAAGACGAAAAAACCCCGATATATTGTGTAACCCATAAATTAAAAGGAATGGTGAATATAAAAGATAAAACTTGTATTCATGAATGTTGTAAAGTTAGACCATACTACAAGTATGACAAATAAAATAATTGAAATTATTCAGTTATTTTATGACGTGTAAATAATATTATTTAATTTAATTTGTTAATGTATCAATTAATACTTTAATTAATTTATGTTCTTGATAAATATCAATATCAAAATATAATTTATAAAAACATCTAAAACAAATAAGAATGTCATTTAATGAATTATGTAAATTTTTTGGTTCATAATGAAATAAATGATTATTAAGTTCCGATAATTTTGGAAATTTTGTATATTTCCAATTATTTTTTCCAACTGCTTGTATATTACATAAATTCGTACTTTTAAGCATTGTACAATAAAATTTAGTTGAGATGCCAATTTCATTAATTATTGATTCCCAATATTCTTTTTCTTGGTCATCACGTGTTAATGAAACTATTCTATATAATTCTGAAATAATAACATTTTTATCAAAATCCATATTATGTGCAACAATTATATCAGCTAATTTTAAATTAGCTATAAAAGAATTAATTATACTAATGAATGGTAATCCATCTCTTTGAGATATTTCATTTGTGATATGGTGAATATCACTTGATTCTTGTGTAATTTCATCTCCGTTTGGTGTACGAATAATATTATCATTAATAGCTAAAATGTTATTAGAATCAGTATTAAATAATAATTGACTAAATTGGACACACATGGGCCAGTTATCATAATTTAAATTATTTGGAATAAGTTTTTGGATTTTAGGCAAACCTGTTGTTTCAGTATCAATTACGAGTACAATTGGCATTGTTATTTTTAAGTTATACTAATATATATAAATAATTTATATAAATCAATTTTTTTAATATTATATAATTAATAATTTTTACAAATTCCAAATGTTTTACGATGCCATTGTGTAATACCATGTTTTTTTATACCATCTAAATGTTTTTTTGCACCATATCCTTTATTATTATCAATATTATAATACTCAATAAGTTCAGGATGATTAATACATAATTCTTCAATATATGTATCTCTTGCAACTTTTGCTAGTATAGATGCGGCGGCAATACATGAATATTTATTATCACCCTGTTCAATACACATATGATTTACACATTCAATCTTCTTTTTATCTATATTATATACCATATATGGATTAAAATAATTTCCATCAATTAATAATTGTATTGAATCTTTATGCAATAATGGTTGATTTTGGTTCATAACTTGATCAATACATTTATGCATTGATTTTTGTGTAGCTTGTAAAATGTTAATTTTATCAATTGTTGTTTCATCTTCATAATTAATTGACCAAGATATAGCATTTTTTTTAATATATTCTGACATTTCTTGTATTTTTTTTTTTGAATTGAATTTTTTACTATCTTTCATCTTTGAATGATCAAATACATCATCATCTTTAGGTAAAATAACAGCAGCAGTATAAACTCTTCCAAATAGAGGACCACGCCCAACTTCATCAATTCCAATTTCATAAATATTTGAATCATTTAAATAAGATTTTAATAAACTAATTGATTTTTTTTTTCCAATATTAGATTCTATATTAGATAATTCCATATTTTCAAAATTATTCATGTTTTGTATTATTATAATAATATTATTTAATATTATTATAAATCAATTATATTTTTATATATTTTTATTTTTTTACTCTATATAAAATATATAAAATGAATATAAAAAATGGTGCATTATTACTTTTTATTATTTTGATGATAAGTCTACTATTATGTTCTGTTTTAGGCGGTAATTATAAAGAAGGTTATACAGATAAAAATACATTAAAAAATACTACTAACAATGATACCGATAATACAATTAATAATACATCTAATCAGTCAGTAAATAATAATAATTATGATAATTATGATCACTATAGTGGATCATCATCACCAACAAAATATTATGGACCCAATGGAGGAACCGCAACAATAACTCCAGATGACAATAATTCACATATTATTACTGTAACAAATAGTAATGGAAAAACAGTTCAATATACATTAAGTACTAATGATAATACATCTCAACAAACAACTACAAACACTGCAACCAATAGTATAAGTAGTATAATACCTCAATTAACAAATAAAATATTTTATGGACCGAATGGCGGGTCTGCAAGACTTTTTACTGGTAAAGATAATCAATATGCAATTGAAGAAACGCAACCTAATGGAAATACTATAATATATACTTCATCAAATACATATACATATAATTATGATAATTCTAATTCTAATTCTAATTCTAATTCCGCTTCTGGTACAACAAGTAATAGTAATAGTAATAGTAATAGTAATAGTAATAATACATCATTTTATTCTGGTTCTATAACAGGTCCTGCAGGAAATAGTGCAGGATATATTACTGGTCCAAATGGAAATACTATTAGCGGTACTAGTATAAATAATACAGGGCAATATAATAGTTCATTACCAGAAGGTATTCCAGGGCGAATGATTCCACCAGGACAAGAAGATTTATATATTCTGAAATCAGAAGTTGTTCCACCAATATGTCCTGTATGTCCATCATCATCTGCATGTCCTCGTACAGAAAAATGTCCACCATGTCCAGCATGTGCTAGATGTCCTGAACCAAGTTTTGAATGTAAAAAGGTTCCAAATTATAATAATATTAATGAAAATTATTTACCTGTACCAGTATTATCTAGTTTTTCAGCATTTGGTATGTAAATAAATGGTTTATTTTGTTTTGATACATTTTTTATCCATTTGAAATGATGCCACTTTTTCATCTTGAGGAACAATTTTAATAACACATTTTGATTTTTTGCCATATAATGGTTCTGTACAACCTTTTTCTTTTTTATTTTTAAGTGTTTTATTTTTTATATTTGAAAAATTAAATATTTTAGGTTTTTCATTTGTACATCTAGATCTAAAATGTTCATATCTTTCTCTCACAACGCAAAATGAAAGATTTGACTTTTTATGAAGCATTTTATTAACTATTTCATGTAAATTATATATATATCTAGAAAATGAATCTCTATTCTTCATTTGTTTTGGTGTTAATGGTATTTGTTTAAAATTTTCTGTTAAATTAATTCTACAATATTTACATGGTAAAATATGTTTTAAATTTAAAATAAAATCGCGATAATATTCTTTTTGTTCAGAAGTTGGATCAATCGGGTAATTAAAACTCATAATGTGAAGGAAATGCCAAAGACTTGGTCCCCAAACAGTTGTAAGCATTCCATCACCACTATTATATTCATCTTTAGTATATATTTTATTTATATTTCTAGTTTTATTATTTTTATTTTTACGTGTTATTGGCATTATCTTATATTAAAATAATATAAAAAATAATTATTTAATTAAATTCTTTAAGTAGTTTATCAATAGATTGTTTTGAATTTGAATTAAAAAAATTATTTTTATTTAAGGGTTTTATTATTTTTTCACATTGATATTGATCAATTATATTTGATTTGATATTCATTATTTTTGTATAATATAAATAATCATTTTTATAATCAGATTTATTTATTTCAATAATATTTCCATAACAATCCCTAAAAATCATACCAGATATTTTATTTTATATATTATATAATTTATTCTTTATTTCGTTTAAACATATCCTATAAAATATATATAATATATAATATATAATGATTAATAATAAAATGTTTAAGACCGGTGGTCAATCTTCATCTGATTCTGGTATTATGTCAAGAGTAAAAAATATAACATCAACAATTGGATGGAAACAAATTGGAATAGTAATATTACTTGTTGTTTTAGCAGTAATTTTGTATTTTATATATAAAAATTATGTTGAACCAATGACTAATTCAGTATATAATACAAATAAATCGTCATCAAATATACATACAGGTAAAGAAGCAGAAATTATGCTATTTTCAACAGATTGGTGTCCACACTGCAAAACTGCAAAACCTGAATGGGAACAAGTTAAATCTGAATATGATGGTAAACAAATTAATGGTTATAAGATAATATTTACAGATGTAAATTGCACAAATGAATCACCAGATGTTGAAAAAATGATGAATACATATAAAATAGAAGGATTTCCAACAATTAAATTAGTAAAAGATAATCAAATAATTGATTATGATGCAAAACCAACAAAAGATACATTAACACAGTTTTTAAATACAGTTATTTAAATATATTTTAGAATAATTTAGATATATTATATAAATAAATCATAAAAATCATAATTATAATATATTTTTATAATAATAAATATATTATATAACAATGAGTAGAAAATGCCCTCCAGGTATTATTTGCATGGAAAATATGACAATGATATTTTTATTAATAATAATTTTTATTATATTTTATTTTGTATATAAATCATTAAAAAATAGTAATAATAATACTAGCAATATTAATATTACAAATACAGAAAAAAATCCACAAGGTGGATATGGGGGAATGTTTGTACGTCCAAATTATGGATATACCAATTTACCAAATGATGTTTTATTAAATCCATATACTCCTCCATTAAGTGATACAAGATATTTGGTTCCAAATATGTCCTATACACCACCAGGTACAATACCTATTAATATTTCAACAAATCCTGGAGCAGTTGATACAAATTATCGTCAAATGGGTATATTAACACCCCTTAATGATTCTGGTAAAATATTACCATTAATGGGTCGTCCATTATTTACAAATCGTAATAAATGGCAATATTATACAATGAGTGATCAAAATAATAGTATTAAATTGCCAATAGTAAAAAATGGGCGTAGTTGTACAAATGAATATGGATGTGATGAAGTATATAATAATGATACAATTTATGTTGAAGGGTATAATCAAGCATTTAAAATTACAATTTATGATAATGATACTATAAAATATATACCTTATTTTTAATTACAATTTATTTTGTGCATTTTTAATATCAATAAAAGGATCTGAATCATTATTATTATTATTAGACTTACTTGATAATTTTAACTTATTTGCAATTTTTTCAGCAATATAATCAGCTAAATTATCCAATGATTCAATTATAGGATGTTGATTATTGTTTGTTATTTTATCATCAATTTCAGGAAAATTATCATCTGTATCAGTTTCATCTACATATGGTTCTTCAAGTACACCATCTTCTTCTGTATTTGATTCTATAAATGGTGGTTCAGCTACAGTATTATCTGTATCAACTACAACATTATCTGTATCAGCTACAGCATTATCTGTATCAGCTACAGCATTATCTGTATCAGCTACAGTATTATCTGTATCAACTACAGTATTATCTGTATCAACTACCGCATTATCTATAGATGGTTGTTGTTCAGCTATAGTATTATCTGTATCAGCTACAGCATTATCTATGGATGGTTGTTGTTCAGCTACAGTATTATCTGTATCAACTACAGCATTATCTATAGATGGTTGTTCATCTACATTGTCATTTTTAGTTGGTTGTTCAGCTACATTGTCATTTTTAGTTGGTTGTTCATCTACAACATCATTTTTAGTTGGTTGTTCAACAGTAGTTGGGTTTTCATCGGTAAGTTGTTGTTCATTATTTATTATTGATTCTTCAACTGGTTGTACAACAGATTCACCCTCTTTTGTTGAAATATTTTCTACATTTTTATCTGAAATAGGTTCAGTTGACCCACCTTTATATTTTTTTAAACTTGTATTATGAAGATTCAATGCTCTCTTTTTTCTTAATGTTTTAGATTTACGAGTTTTATGTTTTTTATATTTATTTTTTTTTAAACTTTGTTTTCTTTTATTATAAAGTTTTGGTATTTTTCCTTTTGTTAATTTCATTATTGTTATTATAAAATAATATTTTATATTTTTTATAATATTTATATTATATTTATTTAGTTAGTTAGTTTATTTATTAAATCATTTTTTTCTGACAATATGTATATTAATGAGTATGAATATCTCTCCTCAGAATATTTCAGGATCGTGTAATTCAAAATGTGAATTATCATTTAATTATCCAACAAGTAGTTGTACATCAACTAATATGGGTAATTTTATAAAATTATCATATACAGATTCATCATCCCCTGTAACATTTAATAAAATTAAATATAATATAACAGAATTTTGTATTTATAGCCCATCACTTCATAATTATAATAATACTAAAGCTGATGCGGAAATAATAATAAGTAATACACCTTTAAGTGGCGGAAATGCATTATATATTTGTATTCCAATATCAACAAATGGAACATCTAATAATGCATCAACAATATTAAATGAAATTATTACAGCAACATCAAAAGGTGCACCATCACAAGGTGAAAGTATATCACAAGGAATAACAGATTTTACATTAAATGATTTCATTCCAATGAAAGAATTTTATAACTATTCAAATAAAACTATAGATGTTATCGCATTTGGTATGCAAAATTCTATTTATTTATCACAAAATAATTTAGTATTATTAAAAAAAATAATAAAATCGTTTGATCAAATTGTTTTTCCAAGTGGTCCAAGTTTATATGTTAATTCAAGTGGTCCAAATAATATAACTAAAGTATCAGATGATGTATTTATTGATTGTCAACCAACAAATGAATCAGAAGAACAAATAAATCAAGTTGTTGGATTTAAAGCTGATACAAATTTTGATACAGGTATTACATTAACTAGTATTATTTTTAATCCTATATTTTTAATATTATTATGTTCAAGTGTATTTATTATACTTATTATACTTATTAATAAAGGATTAAAATATATATCTGATGAATAAGTATTTAAATTTTATAAAAAAAATTGATTTTATTTTTTATATATTTACTAATTATACCTTTATAATCATTACTACATACAAAATGTCACACAAATATGAACTAATTGTTGCTGGAGATTTGAGAGAACGAAGAGTTGATAAAAGAGTAAAAAATATAAAATTAAGAACAAATGTTACAATTGATAAAAAATCAACATATATTCCAAAAATAGATGGAAAAAGAATTATGGATGGAACATATTATACACCATATAGAAAATGTTCTACTTGTAAACAAATATATAGTAAAGATATGTTTGAAAATTTCGCAATTAGAGAAGAAATTAGAAAAGAAAATGGATTAAATATTCATTGTCGTGAATGTCAGAAAATTCAACATACAAAAAGTGGATATAAACTTGGTGAAGATTTTATTGTTGGAGATAATGAAGAAACTGGATACTATCCATCAGATAGTGACGAAGAAGAATTTGTTGAAAAAGATGAAGATACGGATGATGATACAGATAATGATACAGCTGAAGAATCTGAAGGTTTATATGATACTGATACAGACGAAGAATCCAAAGAAGAAGATGAAGATTTATATGACACAGATGAAGAAACTGATGATGAAGATAAAGAATATGAAGTTGAAAATATTATTAAACATAAATATACAAAACACGGAATGTTATTTAAAGTTAAATGGCTTGGATACGATGAAACCACTTATGAACCAGCAAGTTCTCTTACTCATGTAGATATATTTCAAAGATACATTTGCATTAATGAAGATTTATATTCTTTACGAAGTAAAGAATTTCGTCGTCCAAAATTTAATTAAAAAATATTGGATAATATTATATAATAAATATATTATAAATGGAAAATAATAAAATAAATAAAAATGCAATTTGTATATTAACAATTATACCACATATAGATTTTATAGAATTTTACAATAATTTTACAAATTATGATATTTTTTTTATTATTGATGATTATAATTATAATTGTAAAATAATAAAAGATTTATATCCATCTATTAATTTTATCCAAATATCAAATAATGAATGTAATAATAATGGATTTAACCTCTCGGAAGCCGGTGTATCACCGGTGTGATACAGTGTAGTTTTTATACTTTTTTAATAATGACTTCATATATGAAGTCATTATTATTTGTTTTGTAAATAAACTACAAAAAACGCCCATCTCCGGCTTCCGAGAGGTTAA
>TBL_comb47_HYPODRAFT_10002498_pt1 | contig 22666 bp, 17 predicted proteins | sample TroBogypolimnion_40_FD_10682 | JGI IMG/M metagenome (IMG submission 10682)
ACGGTGTTGCCACTCAGGACGGCCCAACTTTGGCGACCAATGTGGCCAGCGTAACGCTCAACAACACCATCCTGGCCGGTTCCTCTGATGGTGCTGGAAATCTGGTGAGTGATTACATTCAGAACACTAATAACTCCGGCAACGGAGGAGGATTTGGTATTGTCACCAGCAGCGGTGGTTACAACCTGATCGTTTCGAATGCTGTCAATCAGGCTTTTGCCGGTGGCATTATTTCCTCTAACAGTCCGCTCTTAGGCACCCTGGCCAACAACGGCGGATCCACGCCGACGATGGCACTGTTGTCCGGCAGTCCGGCGTTTGCCAGCGGCAGTCTGACGTTGGCCGCGGGTTTGACGACCGACCAGCGCGGTGTGGGTTATCCGCGTGTGGTTAACGGGCAGGTGAGTTTGGGGGCTTATGCATTATTGACGGTGCCGACGATCACGACGCTCGTGGCCACGTCCAATCCATCGTTCTTCGGACAAACGGTTTTGTTCACCGCGACCGTCAGTGGCGGTCAAGGATTTCCGTCGGGGACAGTCAATTTTTATGACGGCATCACGAATTTTGGCAGCGGGACATTGACCAATGGCTCGGTAAGTCTGACGAACGCAAACTTGACCGTTGGTAGCCATGTTATACAAGCCATTTTCGCGGGTAACGGCTACTATCTGGCGAGCACGGGACTGGTGAGCCAGACGGTATTGAGTTTGACGAACACTTCGGAGGTCTGGACGCCGAGTTTGGTAGTTACCAACGGCACTTGGTTCCGCCAGACATCGTTGATGCGGCAGTATCTAATCTTGACCAACGTTACGAGTCAAACGCTCACCGGCGTGCGAGTGACGGTCCAGTTAAGCGCTGCCGATTTGGCCGCGCATATTGTTCTCTACAATGCCAGCGGTACGAACGGCAACGGCCAATCTTATCTCCAGTACAACTACCCTGTGCCGCCAGGTGGCACGTTGACACTCGCGGCGGAATTTTATTCCCCCAACCGTGTCTCGACACCGCATCCGACTTACACCGTTGCCCTCGTCTCGCCCGTGCAACTCACAGCCCCGGCGGGCACGCCGCAAAGTATTTTGCGTAATCCAGTGGTGTTGGCAGATGGCACCTTCCTGATTGATTTTCTGACCGTGAAGGGAGCGAGCTATTACATCCTCTATAGCCAAAACATGGTGGATTGGAACGTTGCCCAGCCGCCGGTGATCGGCACGGGCTATGACTTGCAATGGGTGGATGATGGTCCGCCGAAAACCATGTCTTCGCCATCATCCGTACCGAGCCGCTATTACAAGGTGATTAAAGCTAACTAAAACAACCCAGCAATAGATTATTACATGAAAACAAAATTGATCAAATCGAGCATGTTGCTGGCCGGTGTCAGCACGTTAGCGGTGGGAACCCAAGCGCAGGATAACGGTTCGTGGATGGACCGGCTTGGCCTAGGCTACCACGGAGCGTTGAACATCACGGCTAAATTCAGTGGGTTGGGTGGTTTTACCAGTTTGAACACCCCCGGCGTTGCGGGCGCGACAGCGGATACGGCCGCGCCGGGTACGGTCGTGCGTACTTACGATGATGGTTTTATCGGCGTTGATAACAGTCAGAACGCCGGCGGCACCTCGACTTATTGGGGCTACAACAATTCGTCCCAAGTCGTCGGCGGAGCGATTCAGATGCACAGTTCCAGTTCCCCCGCGACGGCCAGTACCGGTAACGTAGGCAATGAAATTCGGAACGGCATTGAACTAAGTTATTTCCAGCCGCTCGGTGGCAAGAACCATTGGCGTTGGGGCGTGGACGGCGCGTTGAACTGGACGCCAATCAGCGTACGCGATACTCGTCCGCTCGTCGGCGATATTATTACCCTGACCCACGCGTTTGATTTGGGGGGCGTAACGCCACCGCCGGTGCCGCCGAATTATGTCGGCCCTGTGGCTGGTCCGGGAGCTCCGCAGTTGGGCACTACGGCTACCGATTTGGGGACAACCACTCAGACCGGCGCTGCCAGTATCGTTGGCCGCCGCTCGGTGGAAGCCAACCTTTTTGGCCTGCGAATTGGCCCGTATCTGGAATACGATCTCTGTCGGACGGTAAGTTTCGACTTGGGCGCAGGTTTTGCTGGTAGCCTGATGGACAGCAAATTTTCCTACGACGATGTGGTGACAATTAGTGGATTGGGCAGTCAGGTTTCCAGTGGAGCGGATCATTCTTTGGGTTTCATCTACGGCGGCTATGTTCGGGGCCAGGTGAACTTAAGACTGTGCAAATCTGCCACCTTATTTGGTGGGGCTGAGTTGGACAGCTTGAATGACTTCACGCAATCGGCTGGGGTCGCCCATGCGCAGATCAATCTCGGCACCATCATCAACGTCACTGGCGGAATTCGCTTCCGTTTTTGAGGAGAATATCTCATTTAATTCCACAGCTGCAGGTGGAGTTCAGCTTAATTCAAATCGTCGGTCTGATTCTGTTGTGATGGGGTATTCAGACCGGATGAAAACCAGCTGCTTTGAGCAAATCTTTTCGTTGCATTCCGTGTAGACAGCACATCGACTCTGATCAACCAGCAGGACAAGACGTTGCAAACCTACTTGTAGACTGATTTCTCATCCATGGATACTTAAAGTTGAGCTGACCGGCTAAAGAATAAGCCTGATGGTAAAAAAACTAGCCACTCCAGACGACATTCATTTCGCAAATCGATTGATTTACAAGTCATACCAATTCTTGACTTTTGGCGTAAAGTTGCTTTTGTAGAATGCCGATTCTTGTGTGGATGGATGGTTGTCTGAAACCAAAACTAATAAAGTAAATCTAATTTGATTTTTCAAATTAGGAGAATACCTCACCCTCCTCGTCCGCATTTGATATGGTCGTGATAGTTGATGAGTCCGAGGACGAGGATGACCTTGCGCTGGTGGAAGACGGGAAGCGCGCGGTTGAAAATTCTTTTCGTGTCCGGCGTGCTTTCGTGCTTAAATCTCCCCGTGATTCGCAACATAATTTTCGATTGGTCGGGGACGTTGGTGGATGATTTACCGGCGGTCTTGCAGGCGTCGAACTTCGTGCTGACGCAGGCCGGGCGACCGCCGATGACGCTGGAGGAGTTTCGCGAGGAGTTTCAACTGCCGTTCACCCGGTTTTACGACCGCCATACGCCGCATGTGCCGATGGCGCAATTGGAGGAATGGTTTCACGCGGAATTCCGGCAGGCGCAGTCCTCGGTGGTGGAACTGCCGCACGCGCGAGAGTTTCTCCAGTTCTGTCGCGCGCAGAAATTCCGCACGTTTCTTTTGAGCACCGTCCATGGGGACCACTTCCAAGTGCAGTGTCGGGGCAACCGCTTCGATCAATTCATCGACCGGCCCTACACCGACGTGTGGGACAAGCGCGAGAAGATCCACGAAATTCTCGTCGAAAATAATCTGGTGCCGGACGAGACGCTGTTCATCGGCGACATGGAGCATGACATCGCCACCGCCCAACACGGCGGCATCCATTCCTGCGCCGTGCTGACAGGCTACAACACGCTGCCCCAGCTCCGCGCGGCGCAGCCGGATTTAATCGTGGAGCATCTGGGCGAATTAAAGCGCGTGCTGCTCAAAAACCATTTCCATCTCCATTCCCAAGCTGTCGAGCCGGCGGTGGAGCCGCCGTTGGCCACGGTTGGCGCGCTCATCTTCAACGCCCGCAACGAAGTGCTCCTGATCCGCACGCACAAGTGGTCCGACAAGTGGGGTATTCCCGGCGGCAAGATCAAGCGCGGCGAAAAAGCCGTCGCCGCCCTGCGCCGCGAGTTGCGTGAGGAGACCGGGCTGAACATCACGGACATCCGCTTCGTGTTGGTGCAGGATTGTATCAGCTCCAAGGAATTTTACCGCGACGCGCATTTCGTGCTGCTCAACTACACCTGCCGGGCGATGGCACGGAACCCGCAGGTGGTGCTGAACGAGGAGGCGCAGGCGTATCAGTGGCTGCCGCTGGTGCAGGCGCGGAAATTAAAATTGAATAAACCCACGCAGGTGCTGCTCGCCGCCGTGGCGACTCAGCGGCTGGCGCGAAAGAAATAATTATCCATGGCCACGATTTACATCACCGACCTGGAAGTGTTCTACCGCGTGGGCGTGCCGGACGCGGAGCGCGCCCAGCCGCAGCGGCTGCTGTTGAGCTTGGAGTTGACCACGGATTTCACTGCCGCCGCGCAGACGGACGCCATTGCGGACACAATTGATTATTTTGCGGTCACGCAGCGGCTGTTGCACTTCGGCGCGGGGCGCGAGTGGAAATTGATTGAAAAACTCGCGGCGGATATTGCTGATGCCACGCTGGCGGAATTTCCGGCACAAGCGGTGACGGTGCTGGTGAAAAAATTCATCATCCCGCAAACGCGCCATGTGGCGGTGAGCCTCACGCGCCACCGATAGGCGCATAGGCGAAAGAAAATCCCGCCGCCGGCGCGGCCAACGGCGGGTAAGTTTGGACCGAATTAGGCGACGGTCACCGAAAATATTTCCGGGCTGATCACGCCTTCGGCTACGCGCGTCACGCTGCCGGTCATGCGAATGGAATAATTCTCGCCAATCTCAATGCGGATGTCGCCGCCGGGGCAATGCACCGTCACCTCGCGGTCCACCAGCCCCAGCCGATGCGCGACGGCGGCGCTGGCGCTGCTGCTGCTGCCGCTGGCGAGCGTGTAGCCGGCGCCGCGCTCCCAGATTTCGATCTGGATATTGGCGCGGTCGAGCACCTTGAGAAATTGCACATTGGTTTTGCGCGGGAAGAACGGATGCACTTCGAGGAGCGGTCCGAATTCGTGCGCAAGCGGCGCGCTGATGGCCGGCAGCGGCACCACGCAGTGCGGGTTGCCAATAGTCGCGGCGCAAAATTTGAATTCCCGGCCACCAACGGTAATAGTTTCATTCAGAACCTCGCGCTCCGGGCCGGTGACGGGAATTTTGCCGCTCCCGAAACTGACGTTGCCCATTTCGACGCGCGCCATTTTGCCGCCGTCGAAAACGGTGGAGCGCACGATACCGCCGTCCGTTTGGAGCGTAAATTCTTCGTTGCCCACGAGCCGGGTGTCCCAGAGATAGCGTGAGAAGATGCGCACGCCGTTGCCGCTTTTTTCGGCGATGCTGCCGTCGGGATTGTAAATCTTCAGCGCGCACTGCGCGGTGGTGGCGGGCAGCGGCCCGAGCAGAATGCCATCGGAGCCGACGCCGAAGTTGCGATGGCAGATGGTCTTGACCTGCGCGAGCGTGAGCGGGGCCGGCAAATCCTTGGGATTGATGACGATGTAGTCGTTGCCGAGCGCGTGGTATTTGGTGAAAGCAATTTGCATGATGGCAGGATAATCATTTGTCCGGCGCGTGTAAAAACCGAACTCGCCGGCGGCGCAGAAAATTTATTTTCCGTCCAACTCCTCGTCTTCCAGATGAAATTTATGCAGAAACCGATGCACGATCGGCGCGAAGATGATGCCGAGAATCATGATCAGGGCAATGCCGCTGAAGAGCGCGTAACCGCCCGCGAAAAGTTTTCCCGCATCCGTCTGCAACGTCGCGACCGGCCCCATGCCGGAGAGAATCATCGCCGCGTTCAGGAAGGCGTCAATCCACGGCAGCTTTTCCAGTACATGATAGCCGGTCATGCCGAAGCCGAGCGAAATCACCAATACGCCCCCACCGAGCAGTGCGTTGCGGAAAATGCGCCGGTAGAAAATACGGCGCGGGAGCAGTTTTTCGGTGTGATGTTCGAACATGATTTAATTCGCCGCGCCAACGGCGTCGCGCAGCGTGGGCAGGCCGGATGCTTCCAATTTTTCCCGCAGACCGGCCACCAGCTTTTGCGCCAGCCCCGGCCCTTCGTACACCATGCCGGTGTAAATCTGCACCAGCGACGCACCGGCGGTGATTTTCTCCCACGCATCCTCCGCCGTGAAAATGCCGCCGACGCCGATGATGGGCACCCGGCCGCGCGTCTGTCGGTAGAGATGCCGCACCACCTCGGTGCTCCGGGCGCGCAGCGGCTTACCGCTCAGGCCGCCGGTCTCGGCATAAATTTGTTGGCGCGCGGCGTCGCTTGCGGCCGGCCGTGCAATGGTGGTGTTCGTCGCCACAATGCCGGCGATTTGGCGCGGGCCGACCAGTTCGAGAATTTCATCCAGCGCGGAGAACGAAAGGTCCGGCGCCACTTTCACCAGAATCGGCTTGCGACCGGCGTTGCGGGCTTGGAGGGCTGCAAAAATTTCGTCCAGCGCCGCTTTGTCCTGCAACTGCCGCAGATTGGGAGTGTTGGGCGAACTGACGTTGACCACAAAAAAATCCGCGTAATCGCGGAGCGCGAGGAAGGAATTCGCATAATCTTCCGCCGCGTTTTCGAGCGGCGTGATTTTGGATTTGCCGAGATTGATGCCCACCGGATGCGCGGGCCAGCGGCGCGCGGTTTTCCATTCCGCGAGTTTGCGCGCCAGCGTGGGCGCGCCCGGATTATTAAAACCCATGCGGTTAATCACGCCTTCATCGGGAATGACGCGGAACATGCGCGGCGGCGGATTGCCCGGCTGCGCGTGCCATGTCACGCCGCCGAGTTCCACGAAGCCGAAGCCCAGTTTTTCCCAGCCGGGCACGGCGGCGGCAAATTTATCCATGCCCGCCGCGAGGCCCACAGGATTGGGAAAACGCAAGCCGAACAGATCTACCGGCAGCGGCGGTGCGGCAAAAAAAGATTCTACCAGCAGGCTCGCGAACGAATTTTTCGACGCAAACGCGAGCGCCGTGACGGCGTGATTGTGGGCGCGTTCGGAATCCTGCCGGAAAAGCAGGGGACGGAGAATTTTTTTATGCAGCAGGCCCATGAAGCTGGCAGGATAAATTCTGCCGCGCGGCAAGGAAATGTTTTTCCGCACGTTGAGCTTTTATCGGTCAACCACGGCGGATGCGGCGAAGTCCGGTAACTTATGATCACGGAGTCGCCGCTTGCGTTTTCCCGGAGGAATCCCGATTATGCCGCGCGAAAGCCAACGCCAACACCTCTGTCTGTTATGACCAAACTAACTTGTGCTTATTGTGGCAAGCCCTTCATGGCCATCACCACCAACGGCGATTTGATTTGTCCCAATTGCGGATCAAAAAACATGCTGCCCCTGCGCGGCGCGACGCCGGCGGCGCCGCAATTCAAGCAACCGTTGGCGCGGGAAGCGAGTGCTTCGCCGGTGGCTGCCATGGCGGGCCGGCTGATTGACAACATTGAAAAAGTAATTGTCGGCAAGCACGACGAAATTCTGCTTACGTTAATGGCGTATTTTGCCGAAGGGCATGTGCTGCTGGAAGATGTACCCGGCGTGGCGAAAACCATGCTGGCGCGCGCGCTGGCACGCAGCGTTGGCTGCGATTTCAAGCGTCTCCAATGCACGCCAGATTTGCTGCCGAACGACATCACGGGTAGTTCCATCTTCAATCCCAAGACCACCGAGTTCGAGTTTCGCCCCGGTCCGCTCTTTGCGCAGATTGTGTTGGCGGACGAAATCAATCGCGCCACGCCGCGTGCGCAGGCCGCGCTGCTGGAGGCGATGGCGGAACGAAAAGTCACCGCCGACGGCAATAATTACGAGTTGACGCCTCCGTTTTTTTTGATCGCCACCCAAAATCCGATTGACCACGAAGGCACGTTTCCGTTGCCCGAGGCGCAACTGGATCGGTTCCTCGTGCGCTTAAGTTTGGGCTATCCACAATTTGAAAATGAAGTGGCAATGTTGCAGCGACTGCGTTCTGAGCATCCGATCAACACGTTGGCCACGGTCGCCAGCGCGGAGGAAATCATGGCGTGTCAGACCGCAGTACGGCAGGTGTTTGCGGACGATAAAATCATTCGCTACATCGTGCAACTCATCCAAGCCACGCGCGAGCATCACGACATTATTCTCGGCGGCAGCCCGCGCGCGGCGATGGCCTTGCTGCGTTGCGCGCAGGCGTTCGCGGCGATCCAAGGTTTTGATTTCATCGCGCCGGACGATGTTAAAACTATTGTCAAACCGGTGTTGGGCCATCGCCTGATTCTCCGACCGGAAAGCCGGTTGCGGAAGAAAAACGTGGGCGCCGTGCTGGACGAAATATTGAACGCCGTGCCGGTGCCGCAAATGCCGGCGACCGGATTTGCGCGATGAAATGGACTCTCGGCACGCTCGTGCTGTTGGTGGTTGGGCTGGTGTTCCAGCTCAGCCTGCTGGTTTTTGCAATGTATGTGCTGCTGGGTATTTTGCTGTTAAGCCAGTTTTTCACGCGGACGTGGACCGAGAAAATCGTGGTTACGCGGCATTGTGCTGCAGAGGTATTTGCCATCGGTGAAAGTACGGAAGTCCGCGTCGAGCTTGAAAACCGGGGGCCGCTCGCCATCCCGTGGCTGCTCCTCGAAGATGCGCTGCCGCTGGCGGCCTTTACGCAACGACCGCAGCGAATCCAGGTCGAAGGCGGGCGGTTAGAATTAATCCGCTTGGCGGCCGGCGAGCGCGAAGAGCTTAAATATCAGGTTACTTTTTTGATGCGGGGGTATTATCAACTGGGGCCGATGTTGCTGGAAACCGGCGATGTGTTCGGTCTGCATCGGCGTTTTCGCGTGGCGGGCGAGCCGCATTTTGCGCTGGTGCTGCCGAAAGTGCTGCCACTGCAAGGCTACAATCTCGCCTCGCGGCGGCCGTTGGGAGAAATCCGCGTGGTGCATCGCCTGTTTGAAGACCCGACGCGTTTGGCGGGCGTCCGGCCTTATCAGCAAGGCGATCAACTGAATCGCATTCACTGGCGGGCCACGGCGCGCACCGGGCAAATTCACAGCCGTGTTTTTGAAACCTCGCGCGTGGCGGGGGCAACGTTTCTGCTGGATTTTCACACGCACAGTTTTGAGGGCGCTGGCGGCAGTACTTCGGCGGAACTCGCCATCATCACCGTGGCCTCGCTGGCCAACGCCGTTTTTTTGCAGGGCCAGCAAATCGGTTTAGTCAGCAACGGCCGCGATGCGGCTGATCGCATCCGGGAAGAAGGCTGGCGGGCGGAATTCACCACGCGCGCTGATGCGCAGCAGCTGGCCTCCGAACCGCTGCCTAACGACCGCCTGCGGCCGGTGTGGGTCGAGACGCGCAAAGGCGATGAACAACGAGGGCAACTGCTGGCGACTTTGGCGCGGTTGGAGCACACCGACGGCTTGGAATTTTCCGAAATGCTGGCGGCGGCGGTTTCGCAGATTCCGCGCAACGCCACCGTGGTGCCGGTGTTGCGTCACGTCACGCCGGCGACGGCTATTGCGCTGGGCGGCTTGGTCCGACGCGGTTTTCTCGTGACCGCCGTCGTCGTGGCGTTCGGGAGTGAAACGATTCCTGATTGGGCGCAGCCGCCCGAGTGGGCGGGATTATTGCTGGCGCAAGGAGTTGATTTTCGCTTGGTAAACTCGGAAGAATCGGTCATGAGTCTTTGTGCCGAAGCCTTGGTGAGGTAATTCATGTCCGCGCTCAAACCCAATAAAACCGTGACCGATAATCTGGTGGCAGGAGTTGGCCCGCTGCTGATCATGCTGCTGGTGGGGAGCCTGTGTTTTTTTCTCATTGAAGTTTTTTTCCACGGCGAATCCGTCGGCAGCGTGCGGTGGGTAATGTTTTGGTTTGTCCTTGCGGTGGTGCTGGTTTCGCGGATTGGCATCGAGGAAGGCAAAGATCGTGCCGTCGTTTACGGTTTGGGTTTGGCGGCGGCCACGTGGCTGTACTTGGTGCGCATTCATCCCGCATTTGTTTTGGGCATGATTTTGCTGGGCATTGTGTGGTGGTGCGCGCATAAGCTGACTTGGGATTGCACGCTGATCAACGAGGATGAAGATGCTTCGGGTGGCGGCCTGCTGGAAACGGCCGGCAACCGGAAATATCTGTTGCCGGAAAAATTTAAGCGCGCAAAAAATTTCGCGGCGAAAACTGAAATCGCACCACCGCCTGCTGCCTCGCATCCACCGGGTTTGTGGGTGGTGTATTTTTCGCTGGCGGCGCTGCCTCTTTTCGGGATCGGTCAGATGCTCTTACCGCGCGCAGACTTGGCGGCGCGGCACGCGGGCTTTTCATATCTTTTCACTTATGTAACGGCGGCGGTGGGGTTGTTGCTTACGACCAGTTTTCTCGGATTGCGCCGTTACCTGCGACAGCGATTTTTGCCGATGCCGTCGGTGATCGCTTTCGGCTGGCTACGGTTTGGCGTGGGAATCGCAGCGTTTGTTTTGGCGGGAGCCTTGTTGCTGCCGCGACCCGGCGCGAACGAGGCGTGGCAAAGTTTGCGTTATCATGTCGATTACCGATTGCGACAAGCTAGCGAATACGCCCTGCGCTTCAGTCCGCATGGAAAAGGCGAAGGGCGGTCGGGAAATGAAACGCAAACCTCCGCGCGGGGAAAAGCTACCGCCGGGTCGGCACCATCAACCAGTTCGGAAAAAACGCCGAGTCCCGATCAAGGCGAACCCCAAAAAGGTCAAGCGGATCAAACGCATTCATCGCCGGTCACTGGCGCGGGGATGCTTTATCAATGGTTGCGAAGCTTTTTACTCTTGGCGTTAGCGTTGCTGGCGGGTTGGTGGTTTTTTCGGAAACGAGAATTAATACTTCAAATCGCACGAGCGGTGGTCGCGGCAGTCGCTGAGTTTTTCAGAAACCTATTCGGATTTGGTTCCTCCGAAGGTGAAGTAAAAACCATCGTTGCACAAAATGATTCGCTGCAAAGCCGTCCCTTTAGCGCTTATACAAATCCTTTCCTGACCGGTAAAGATCATCTTTGGACGCGCGAGCAATTGGTGTTATACAGCTTCGAAGCCCTCCGGGCGTGGGCGGAACAGCGCGGGCATGAAGCGCGGCCGGAACAAACCGCCCGGGAATTTTGCGGCGAACTTGGATGCCAATTTCCGGAAATGCTCGCAGAGTTCGACCAACTTTCATTTTTATATGGCCATGCCGCCTATGGCGTGTCGTTGCCGGCCGGATATGAATTGGAACCCGTCAAAAATCTTTGGCGGTGGCTCGCGGTCAACTGATTTTTCTCCAAAAATAATTTTCTATTTTGGTGGCGGAATCACCCAGCGGCCTTCAATCAGACTGGCGGCGACGCTGCCGGTGTGCTGCACCACCGCTTCGTAAATTTGCGCGGGATGGCCAGCGAACGGAAGCGCAATCAGATCGGCAAACGCACCGGGTGTGAGTTCACCGATTTTGCCGGCGAGTCCGAGCGCGCGGGCGCCGTTGATGGTCGCCATCCGCAAAATAGTTTCCGGCGTCACCGTCGCGTCGTGATCCGCCAGCGCACGCATCTCGGCGAACAAATCCAGTTCCGGATTGCGCCGGCCGATTTTGCGGGTCGTTGCGAGACTGTCGGTGCCCAGGCACAAATTCACGCCGGCGCCAGCGAGGCGCGCGCGCTCAAACGGCGGGTGTTGAAAATAGTCGTGACTGCGCGGGCAATGAACGACATGGGTTTTGTTTTTCGCGAGCAAAGTGGCATCGCCGCGCGCGAGGCAATTGACGTGGACGGCAAGGATATTTTCGCCGAGCAACCGTTGGCGCGCGAGGTGGGCGACGGGCGAGCCGAGACCGCAGTCGGAATTGTCGCGGTCATTGCGGCCAAGCCACCGGTGCATTTCGCCGCGCGCGTGGCGGAACATTTCAAATTCCTGCACCGACTCGGCGACGTGGATGCTGACGGGCCAACGGCGCTTGCGCGCGAGCGCGGCGGTGAGCCGGAGCAATTCCGGCAAAGTGGAATAAGGCGCATGCGGCGACAACGCGGCGCGGTGGCGCGGATGGCGCAGCGTCGCGATGGTGTCCACTGCTTCGCGCAAAATATCTTTGGGCTGCCGGCGCGCTTTGATGCCGGTCATTTCGAGAAAGGAAAAAATCCGCAGCGGCGTGGCGTCCCAGACTTCCGGCAGCAGGTCAGGGATGGCCTCGATGTCGGCGACGGTGGTGGTGCCGGTCTTTAACAATTGGTGGGCGCCGTGCAGCCAGGAGCGCGCGTAATCAGAATAGCTCCACGCGGCTTTGAGGGCGGTGATGCCGCCGATCCAGTCGGTGAAAGTTTTGGGCGGCGATAACTCCCCGGCCATGTCGGTGTAATCGAGATGGCAATGGGCGTTGACGAGCCCGGGCAGGAGGATGACGTCGCCGAGGTCCGTCACATTTTCGCGCAAATGCGGCCGCAGGTCGCGCCAGCGGGTGACGGCGCGGATCTTGTTGCCGCCAAGCAAAACCGCGCCGTCCTCAATGGGCGGCGCGGTGAGAGGAAGAATTATTTTTGCCCGCAGGATCATGCTTCAATGGCGCGGCGCGCGCCTTTGAGCTTGGCGGCGACTTTGTGTTTGACGGTTTTGCGTTTGCCGTGGCGTTTGCGGATCTGCTGTTCGATTTTTTTAATCACGGCATCAATGGCCGCGTACAAATCGCTTTCCTTATCCTCGGCAAAAAGATCGGGGCCGCGGACGGTGAGGCGGACGGAGCAGCTGAATTGCTTTTCCGGGACGCGCGTGTGATCGTGTTCAAGAGTCACGCGGGAATCCACCACTCGTTCGTCGAACTGGTCGAGTTTCTTGAGCTTGGCCACGATGTGATCTTCGATGGCTTTGGTCAGCGTGACGTTGTGTGTGGAGAGAATCAGTTTCATGTAAAAAGGATGGCTCCGGTTCGGCGAAAAATCCAGTTTTTCCTTTCGCAACTTTTGGCGAGTGACGCGATTCGTGTCATTAGGATTTGAGTTTTCGCCAGATTTGGCTATGGTAAAACACAAATGGGACCTGGACTGCAACTTTCGCAGAAACTCTCGCAATCGCTGGTGCTGTCGCCGCAGCTCCAACAGTCGTTGGCGTTGTTGCAGGCACCGTCGTTGGAATTGAAGGCCTTGGTCGAGGCCGAACTCCAGCAAAATCCTGTCCTCGAAGAAGTTCCTGAGCAGGAAGCGCGCGAGAAAAATTCCGAAACGGCCGGCGGCGACGAAGGCGATGCGAGTGACCCGACGGATTTTGCCGAGCCGCCCGAAGATGTGAAGTTTGATGCCGCCACGGAAAAACCTTCCGGCGAGCCGGTGGATGATTTTCAGGCCGAGTTTGAAAAGCTCGTGCAGATGGATCAGGAATGGCGGGAACAATTTTCCGCCGCGAACGCGCCCATCCGCGCCACCGCCGAGGACGAGGAACGCCGGCAGTTCATGTTCGATTCCATCACCGCCGAAACTTCGCTCGCGCAGCATCTTATCGAGGAAGCGCGCGATACCGAGTTGACGCCGGCGCAACAGGATATTGCCGAATTAATCATCGGCAACATTGATGACTACGGATATTTGACGACTTCCGTGGAAGAATTGGCAACCGCCAATCAACTTGCGCCGGAAGCCGTGGCCGAGGTCTTGAAAGTCATCCAGAGCTTTGAGCCGGTGGGCGTCGGAGCGCGCGATTTGCGCGAATGTCTTTTGCTCCAGCTCGATCGCGCTGGTCGTGGCGAGAGTTTGGAGTACCGCATCATCAGTGATTTTATGGATCTACTGGGCCGCCGGAAAATTCCGGAGATCGCCCGCAGCACGGGCCATACCGTCGATGACGTGCAGGCAGCGCTGGTCCGTATTGGCCGGTTGGAGCCGCGCCCCGGCCGCTCCTTTCTCAACGTCACCGAGCAGTATGTTGCGCCGGAAGTTTTCGTCCAAAAAAACGGCGACGATTATATTGTCACGACCAACGATGAACAGATTCCGCATCTGCGCATCAGCAATGTTTACAAGGATTTGATGGCGCAGGGCGGCGAAAACGCCGAGCTGAAAGATTATATCCGCGATAAAATTCGCGCCGGCAAATTTCTCATTAAGAGCCTGCATCAGCGCCAGACTACCATCGCGAACATCGGGCGCGAAATTGTCAAACGGCAGCGCGAATTTATGGACCACGGCGTCGCGCATCTCAAACCCATGACCATGGCGCAGGTTGCCGAAGTGGTAGGCGTGCACGAAACTACCGTGAGCCGTGCCGTTTCCGGCAAATACATCGAGACGCCGCAGGGAGTGTTCGAGATGAAATATTTTTTCACCGGCGGCCTGCAAACTGCCAGCGGCGAGGGAATGTCCAACACGAGCATCAAGGACATGATTGCCGATATTTTCAAAAACGAAAATCCCGGTCATCCGCTCTCGGATCAAGTCGTCGTGAAAATGCTCACCGACAAAGGCATTAACATCGCGCGTCGTACGGTGGCCAAATACCGCGACGAACTCGGTATCCTGCCTTCCAATTTGCGCAAAGTGTATTGACTGGTCGGTGCGTTTTTTTGTTTAGTCTGCCGGCCACAAAAACTTTTTCTTCGCGCCGCGTTGCGTTATCCTTCGCCCATGAATTTATTACCGTTTGGAACCTTGCCGCCCGCGAAACCACGCTCTTTTGTGCCGCCGGCGATTGATCTTGGCGACTGGCCACAGATTGCGCCGTTGTTTGACCAGTTGGAGGCGCGAGCCGCGCAAGCCACCAGCCCCGCCGCGTTTGAACGCTGGTTGCTCGATTGGTGCGAATTGTCTGCCGCGCTGGATCAGGAAGGCGCCAGTCGCAATATCGCGATGACCTGCCACACCGACAACGCCGAGGCGGAGCAAGCGTATCTGCATTTCGTCGAACACGTCGAACCGCAACTCAAGCCGCGGCAGTTCGCGCTGGAAAAAATTTACGTCGCGCATCCGCAGCGGAAAAATCTGCCGCCGGCGCGTTACGAAGTTTTTGATCGCGACGTGGCAAATCACGTCCAGCTTTTCCGGCCGGAAAACGTGGCGCTGGAAACCGAGGAAGCCAAGCTTGGGCAGCAATACCAAAAACTCATCGGCGCGCAGACCGTGACGTTTCGTGGCGAAGAAAAAACGCTCGTACAAATGGGCCGCTTTCTTGAAGAGCCGGAGCGCGCGCTGCGGCAGGAGGCGTGGACGCTCGTCGCCAATCGCCGGGTGCAGGACGTCGACAAGTGCGAGGAAATCATGGACGAGCTGATCCGGCTGCGTCATCAGATCGCGAAGAACGCGGGCTTTGAAAATTATCTCGAATTCATTTTCCGCCAGAAAGGTCGGTTCGATTACACGCCGGCGGATTGCGTGAAATTTCATGATGCCATCGAGTCGGAAATCATGCCCGCCGTCCGCGAAATTCAAAACGAGCGCCGGCAGAAATTGCAGTTGGAAAAATTGCGACCGTGGGATTTGGCCGTGGACCCGCAAAACCGCGCGCCGTTGAAACCGTTTGCCGATGTGAATGAAATGGTGACGCGCACGCAGCAGATTTTCAATCACCTCGACGCCGAGCTGGCGGGGAATTTTCTGGAGATGCAACAAAAAAACTTGCTCGACCTTGCCAATCGCAAGGGCAAAGCGCCGGGCGGTTATCAGTCAACCCTCAGCGAGGCGCGCGTGCCGTTCATTTTCATGAATGCCGTCGGCGTGCAGCGTGATGTCGAGACGATTTTGCATGAAGCGGGTCACGCGTTCCACGCGCAGGCGACGCGCGGCGAGGATTTATATCCGTATCGCAATGCGCCGATAGAATTTTGCGAAGTTGCCTCAATGGCGATGGAACTGCTCGGTAGTGAATTTCTCGGAGAATTTTACGCGCCCGCCGAAGCGAACCGTGCGCGGCAGACACATCTGGAAGGCATTCTCGGTTTCTTTCCGTGGATGGCAGTGGTGGATGCGTTTCAGCATTGGCTTTACACCCATCCCGGCCACACACGCGCCGAGCGCCAAGCAGCTTATTTGAAACTCATGGATCGTTTCGGCGGCGACGTGGATTTTTCCGGCTTTGAAGCGGTGCGCGCGCACTCGTGGCACCGGCAGTTGCACATTTTTCTTTATCCGTTTTACTACGTTGAATACGGCATCGCGCAGCTCGGCGCGTTGCAAGTGTGGGCGAATTCCAAGGCAAACCCGGCGCAGGCACTGGGCGATTACAAACAAGCACTCGCGCTCGGCGGCTCCCGACCGTTGCCGGAACTCTTCGCGGCGGCCGGGTGTAAACTGGAATTCAGCGCCGCGACTATCCGACCGCTCGTCCAACTTGCGCGGAATGAGCTGAAGAAATTTTAATTTCTCCCGCGTCAGCCGGCGTTGCCGATGGCGTTTGCCAAATCTTCCACGGTCCAATTGGCTCTGGTCGCCTGCAAATGATCCGCAGCGGCGCCATGTTGCCAAACAGCAAAACGCAGTGTTTTGGCCACATCAGACTGAAGCGCGGGCTGCGCCAGCAGACCGGCGATATAACCGGCAAGGAGGTCGCCGCTGCCGCCTTGGGCGAGGTGTGGATTGCCGGAAGAATTTACATAGATTTCGCCCTCGCTCCGACCGATTAAAGTGTGCTGACCTTTCAAAATCACCCAACAATGACCGAACCGGCGCGATAATTCGCGGAGTGCTTTCGGGCGATCCGCCTGAATTTTTGGCACGGTGCTATTTAGCAGCCGCGCGGCTTCGCCCGGATGCGGCGTGAGCACGCGGATGAATTTCCGCGCAACGGGTTCGGCAGCGAGGAAGTCCAAACCGCTGGCGTCCACGATGAACGGATGTTCCCAATCCCGCCACCAATGCCGGAAGTTGATGCGCATTTCTTCGGCTTGTTCCGGGCTGACGAGGCCGGGTCCGCCCAGCAGCGCGCTGACGGAGGACGGGAATTTCAGCACCGGTCGCCACGGACTAACCATCGTGGATTGCAACTGGGCGGCGACAGCGTGAAAAATTTCCTCTTGCGGATAAACCGTAACCAGCCCCAGCTGCGCACGTTGCGCCCCGCGCGCGGCGAGCACGGCGGCGCCGTGATAACCGAGACTGCCGGCGATGATCGCAACATGACCAAAATCGCCCTTGTGACCAGCGGCCGGACGCGGCGGTGGAAATCCGACGAAATCCTCCGCTTGCGTCCAGAGCAGTTCGCCGGTCGGGGCGAACGGCAGGAGTCCCACGTCGGTCGCCACTTCGAGCCGGCCGATGAAGGGACTGGCGGCGGCGGTGAGCAAACCGGTTTTCGGCGCGCCGATGGTGAGCGTGAGGGCGGCCCGGACGGCGGCGCCAAATGTTTCGCCGGTGTCAGCGTTGAGGCCGGAAGGAACATCAAGGGCGAGCACGGGAATTTGGCTCGCGTTGAGGGTGGAAATAATTTTCTGCCACGCCTCGGAGAGCGGGCGATTCAAGCCGGTGCCGAACAGTCCGTCCACAATGAGTGCGGGTTTTGCTTGCAGCGCGGTTTCCAGCGGGAGCAAATCGGTATCGGGCAGAAACATTTCCAAAACCTGCGCGTGGCGATCTTCCAACTGCTTGGCGGCGGCGCGGGCATCGTCGCCATTGTGGCCTTTGCCGACGAGAAACAGAATTGTGTCGCCGGCGCGAGTGAACTTGCGCACGCGGCGGGCGATTTTTTTTCCGACCAGCCGGATGACCTCTGCTTCGGTCTGGCCGGTGGCCCAAGTGGCGGTTTCGGCGGCACGCATCTGGGCGATGCTAAGGACGGGTAACGGCATGAGGGCAGGTTAATCTGCTTCGGCATCGGGAGAAAGGGGAATTATGCCGTCCGCGTGGTTTGCATTCCCCGGATGACTTTGCGAAATCTGAGTTCGGTTCCGACTGGCTACGAAACGGTTTCCGGCGCGTTAAGCGGGACGGGAATTTTCCGCTGTCCACGCTGGCAATGGCGCGGCGGTGCCGCAATCGAGGCATTGCGTGACAGTGAACTGCGCCGGGCAATGTGGGCAAGCACCAGCGGAGAGGAACATATCGAAATTCTGGCCGCATTGCCCGCATCGCCAAAAGCTTCCGAGTGGCGGCGCGGTTTGGCAGGAGGGACAGGCAAAACCCGCGCGGCGCGGAAGCTTGGCCAGCTTGGCGAGCGCCCGCGCCTGTTTCAAACCGCCCCAACAATTCAGCAAAATAAACACCGCCATGATGCCTTTCCAAACGGAGCCGGTGTAGAGCGCGAGCAGCAGCAGCGCTGCGACCCCAACGAAACCGATGCTGCTGGCCACCATCAGGCTGTTAGCGCGGCCGAAAGGATACCACAGCAGCGACCGCAGAATTTGCCCGCCGTCCAGCGGATACACCGGCAGCAGATTGAACACGAGCAGCACCAAATTGATGAGCCACAGATTGTGCAATAATTCGTAGGCATCGGGATAGCTGTCGTACCAAGCGAGGTGCGAGGAGACCGACACCAGCAAGGAGAGCACCGGCACCAGCAGCACATTCACCAGCGGACCAGCAGCGATGCTCCACAATTGCGCGCCGGGTCGCTGCGGGGGAGCGACATAAGCCACGCCGCCGAGGGGCCAGAGGACGATGAGATTGGCCGCCCCGCCGACGGAGCGGCAGGCGAGGGCGTGGCCGAATTCATGCGTCAGCACGATGAGGAACAGGCCGAGAATTTCCAGCGCGCTCCAGCCGTAGTTGGAATACTCATGCGGCCGGCTGGTGAAATAAAAAAACGCCAGAAACCAAGACCAGTGAAGATAGACATCAATCCCCAGCAGCCGAAACAATTTCACGGAACCATTGCGCGTGGGCATTTACAACGCTCCTTTGATCTGCTGGAGCAGCGCCGCGTGGCTTTCCACGGACGGGAATTGCGGGAATTCCGCCTTCACTTTTTCCGGCGCGTGGATGAGAAAACCCACGTTCGCTTCGCCGAGCATGGCCGTGTCATTGTACGAATCGCCGGCGGCAATGACTTTGTAATTGAGCGATTTCAGCGCGGCGACGGATTTCTGTTTCTGGTTCGGCTGACGCAATTGATAGCCGGCAATGCGGTCGTTCTCCACGATGAGCCGGTGGCAGAAGAGTGTGGGCCAGTTGAGCTGCCGCATCAGCGGCTGCGCGAATTGCTCGAAAGTATCGGACAAAATAATCACCTGCACGAGCGAGCGCAGTTCGTCCAAAAATTCCCGGCCGCCCGGCAGCGGACGGAGCGTGCCGATGACTTCCTGAATGTGCGAGAGTTTGATGCCGTGCTGGTCGAGGATGCCGATGCGATAATTCATCAGCTTGTCATAATCCGGCTCGTCGCGGGTGGTGCGGCGCAATTCCGGGATGCCGGTTTTTTCGGCGACGGCAATCCAGATTTCCGGCGTCAACACGCCTTCCATGTCCAGGGTGACGATGACTTGTTTCATGAACGCAGATTTTTCCAGAATCTCCGCCGGCTGTCGAGCTTCGGCAAGGGGCGGAATGGTCACGCATAACTTCACGGACAACCTATGATTAGAGCCAGTCGTCCGGACGCGGATGGCAACGCTGCGGCCATCTTTTTGTAACGCGCGAAAAAAAATGTTTCCGCCGTGGTGGTTCTCCTCGCGGGGAACGTCCCCGCGCCGCCGGACGGGACCGCTGGCTCAAGGGATTTTGACGCGATAATAGCCAGCCGGGGAAATGCGATTCGTCGCTAGGTAGCGAATTTGCCCGTTCGGGCCGATCAAATTGGTCTGCACGGAATCCCACACGATGGGCGCGAGTAGGTTGGCGCTGTGCTGAATAATATAGGTGCTGCCCGCGGCGCCGCCATCCGCGCTGACGGCGAAGCCGGCGGCGGCATTAGAGACCGCCAAAGTCGGCAGGGGCAAGACCCCCACGAACGCCGGGCTGCTGGTCACGCTGCCGAGGAGATTGGTGACCACCACGGCATAACTGCCGGTCTGGTTCGTGCTCGCCGCCGTCAAGGTGAGGAGGTTCGTGTGCGTGCCGGCATAACTGCCGCCGTCGGTGAGCGGATTATTATTAAACTGCCATTGATACGCGAGGGTTCCGCTGCCGGCGGCGGTGACGCCGAGGCTAAGATTTTTGCCCGCGAAAATATTGGTACTCGCCGGGGCCGCCAAAATGGCGGGCGGCGTGGCCAGCGCAAAAATGCCATCCGCGCTCATCGCGACGTTGGTGCTGAGCAGATTGAACACGGCAAAATCCGCCGTGGTCATCCGCGTGACGGCTTCGGTGGTGGCGAAGGGGCCGATGTTCGTGCTCGCAAAAATATAATACATCGGCGAGACGACCGGCGACAGGTTCACCGAATAATAGCTGCGCTGCGTGCCGTCGTGGAGCGGTTGTTCGTTTAGCATCTGTTCGAGCGCCCAATTCGTCACCGCGAGCGCCGGGTTGGCGGCGGACCAGACATAGAGCGAGAGGCCGCTGGTGTTGGTTAGGATCAGGTTTTCCCCGCTGACAAATCCCGCGCCCGCATCGTAGGCGGTTAAAAACTGATTGGTGAATGCCACCGGCGGATTGAGCGGCGCGAGGGTGCCGGTGATTTCAAAGTCCGTCGTGCCCGGCGTGCTGGGGTCGAAAAGATACCAAGTGCCACCCGCCCCGGAGGCGCCGTAATTCACGATGCGAAACGTGACGTTCGTGGCGGCGGAAATATTTTGCAGCCCCGCGATGCCGGTCAAATCATAGCTGCCCAGCGAAGTGCCGGAGCTGGCGGTGGAGGTATAGGCGAAGTTCGTGATGTCGGCGAAGGCCGCGTTGCCAACCTGATATTGCAACACGCCGTTCGGTGGCCCGGTGCCGGACCGGCGATAGACTAATTTGCTCACCGCCGTGATGGAGAGTTTGTAGCCGGGAACATTCGTGAAGCCGAAGCTCGCAAATTGGTTGGCCGCGACCGCCGCCGCTTCGGTGCCGCTGTTGAAGGTCGTACCGCCCCAGCCCCGCGCCGCAGCGGTGCCACCGGTGCCGACGCCGCTGCCGCGCGTCAGGCCGGCCACCCCGAGCACCGGCGCGTTGGTGGTGGGGGTAAACGGCGACGGCCCGTAGCCCGTCAGCGCGCTGCAATCCCAGCCCGCCAGCACGCCGGCATAACTATTCGTCCCGCCCGTGCCGCCGTTGTTGGGCGGGAGGGTAGTAAAACTTTGATCCGCGCCCAGCGCCTGCCCGTTGCTGTTGGTGGCGTCGAGCCGAAAATGATACGTCGTGCCGGCCAGCAAGCCGGTGAGATTGGTGCTGACCACCACCGCGTTGCTGCCGGAGAAATTTCCCGGCCACGCCACGCTGCTGCCATAGTTCGTCGTCAGCCCGTACTCGAACGTGGCCGCGGTGATCAGGCCATTGGCATTGAGACTGCCGTTCAAGAACGCGCTGTTGGTGGTCAGGCCGCTGGCGCTCGTGGTAGTAACCGTGGGCAAACTGTTGTTGGTGCCGGCGGCGTTGAGCAGCCAGACCGTGCCGTTGAGGGCGCAATAGCCGTTATCCACCGGCGTGGTCCAGCCGGCGTAAGTGGTGCCTTGCGAGCTGGTGGCGTCTTCCACCACCGAACTATCCCCGATGGCCACAAACCGGCCGGCGCCGAACGTGCCGTACAAAACCATGACTTGCGCGGGATTGCTCTGCCACACGGCGGCATGGGCCACGGTATTATCGGTCAAATTCATCGTGCAGCCGACATCGTATTTCAACGTCGTCACGGTTCCGCCGAGGCCGGTGATCAACGGATCGCCCGCCGTCCCATCCACGATGGCGGTGGGCGTGCTGCTATCCGCGTTGAAGGTGAAACCGAAGGGCTTGAGCTGCACGCTGTTGTTCGTCAAAAAATCATTCCAAACGTAGGTTGAATCCGCGCCGTCGTTGTTGCGATCCGAGCCGGTGTGGTCCGCCACCATGAACAGTCCGCCGCCATTTTGCACGAAGGCGAGCAGCGCGGTCTTTTCCGCCGCCGTGAAGAGGATGTTTGGCTCACAAACCACGAAGACTTTGTAGTGGGTGAGATCCTGCGCGTTGCTGGCGTCGCCGTAAGTGATGCGCCCGCTGGCCGGCAGGGTTTCCAGGCCGTTGCCGGGCAGGGCAATCGTGCCGGCATTGCGCAATTTCGCCAGCGCCACGCCCCAGGAACTGAGCGCGCCGACCCAATAATTCTCCGCCGTACTGGCGTTGATGCCGGTGATGGAGGGCGAGGGGATGGGCTGGTTCACATCAATAATCCAGTCCGCATTACCCGCCGTCTCAGCCTTGGTATTGTCGAACAACACCTGCGCCGGGAGCTGCGCCACCAGCGCACCGAGGCAAACCACGGTCAGCAGCGAACGTCCGATTAGGTAACGGGTGATAGTCATAAGATCATCATTTCCAGCGGACACGTATTTACCACAGGCCAACGAAAATGCAAAGCCCGCACCCACGCCACCGATGCCGGCAACCTTCCCATTAGCTACGGCAACCGTGGAGGGGCTGATGGCAATCTGGCGCGCCAAGGGGAAGTTATCTGCGGGAAACCGATGGTGCTTTTCGATAGGTGGCAAATTGCGATGGGAGTTGTCTTAGTCTCCCTCTCCGCCAACGGAGTTGGGGGAGAGGGTCGGGGTGAGGTGGTGCTTAGCTGAACCCCTCACCCTAACCCTCTCCCCGCTGGGCGGGGCGAGGGAATCGGAACTGCGCCCCGCCATGCGCTGCGGTCCGCCCGTTCCGCCAACCTTCCCGCCCGATGCGGCAACCATGCCACAGATGCTGGCATCCTTCCCATTAGCTGCGGCAACCGTGGGGCGGCTGCCGGCAATCTGGTGCGCCAAGGGGGAGCTATCTGCGGGAAACCGGCGGTGTTTTTCGATAGATGGCAAATAGCGATGGGGGTTGTCCTAGACTCCCTCTCCGCCAACGGAGTTGGGGGAGAGGGTTGG
>TBL_comb47_HYPODRAFT_10002500_pt1 | contig 22642 bp, 18 predicted proteins | sample TroBogypolimnion_40_FD_10682 | JGI IMG/M metagenome (IMG submission 10682)
TGAGGCCGTTCCTCGACTGGCTCTGGACATGGTCCACACCTGGGGTGGAGCTGACGTACTTCTCCACGCGCCAGGTGATGGTCTTCTCGACCTCGGTGGGCCCCAGGCCCGGCACCTGCGTGCCCACCACCAGGACCGGCGGCGTGAGTTCCGGAAAGGTGTCCACGCTCATTCGGGGCACCACCACCAGCGCGAAGACCACCAGGGCGATGGCGATCATGAGGATGGCGATGGGATTCCGAAGGAATAGGCGCGTCATCGGTGAGCTCCGGACCGGCTCCCCGGGGTGGGTTCTTAGCCCGGGACCTTATCGTGCACGTGCGGAAGCACCAGGACCGGACAGTGCGCCCGACGGAGAAGGGCGGCGGCCACGCTGGATTGGAGGAAGCGATCCAGGCCCTCCCGGCTNTGGCTCGCGATGATGATGAGATCGAAACCTTCCTTCTCCGCCAGGCTGGCGACTTCTTCCTCGACCACTCCNAAGGCCATGCGGCCGCGGGCCCCGATTCCATCCGCGGCCAGTATCTTCAGGAGCCCCACCATGACCTTGGCCGTCCGCCANTGNTNCAGTTCCAGTGAATGTTCGAAGGAAAGGTCAAGTANNGCCGGCCCATGGTAGCCCGGGGTCTCGAAGACATGGATCAGGTCCACCTCGGCCCGGAAGGCCACGGCCACTTGGCGGACCAGATTCATCACAGGATCGGTGAGCACATCCAGATCAATGGGAACCAGGATTTTTCGGATGGGCTTCATGGGTGCTCCTCCGTGACGCGCTGCTGACCAGGACTTGGGTCCAAGCTGCCAGCGGTCGAGGGTTTGATCCCAGGGCCCAGGCTCTATGCCATCTGGCGCCCGAGCCCAATATAGTGATGTTGTGCCCAACGGGCGGCTGGACCTTGCAACTCCCGGGCCGGAAGGGATCTTCCTGAAAACTCCCATGGTGTTCAGGACCCGGAACGGACGGCCCGGGGCAGGTGCTCCTGGTCTGGTGGGATTTTCTCCCTTGGCCCCTGGGAATTTTTCCCTGGATGGGACCGGGGGCCCTCCGGATCCGTCAAGGGTGGCGGATAGATCAGCCTTGGCGCATTTATTGATAGCCCTCCTGTATCCATGAAAGGCCAGTGATGACACTCAGCCCAGACGAGTCTGTGAACCCATCCAAGACTCCCCGAGGCCTGCCGCTTCCCTGGCTCATTGTGGGCGGGACGGCGGGGATCGTCCTCGCTGGAACCTTGCTGGCGGTGCGGGCCACCCATCGCCAGAACACGGTCGCCCTGTCCCAGGCGCCCAAGCGGGTGGGCACCCTGGTCGTCAAGAATGCCATCTACCGGATCCAGCATCGCTATGTGGGGACGCTGCTGGCCTGGGATGAGTCCAAACTGGGGCCCCAATTCATTTCTGGCTATGTCACGGACGTGCGGGTCCGTCCGGGCGCGGTCGTGAAGAAGGGGGAGGTGCTGGCCATCATCGAGCCAGAACGCGCCCAGGCCCAGAAAACCGCGTCCGCGGCCCAGGCCCAGGCCATCCAAGCCAAGCTCTCCGCCCTGGCCAAGGAGTCCGAACGTATCCAGGGGCTGCGGAAGAAGGGGATCGTCAGCGAGAACGAGGCCGAGAACAAGCTGGCCGAGGTCTTGAGCGAAAAAGCCCGGTTGGAGGCGGCCAAGGCCCAGACGGCCAGCACCGATGTGGAATTCCAGGACACGGTTCAGCGGGCCCCCTTCGATGGGGAGGTCTCCGAACGCTACCTGGATCCCGGGGCCTTCGTCCGCCCAGGCAGCTACATCCTCGCCGTGGTCAACCGCACCCGGATCCGCTGTGCCGCGGATGCACCAGAAGGAGACCACCCGTACTTGACGGTGGGCAGACCGGTCCAGCTGGGGCTCCTGGCCGACGGCCGCCAAATCCTAGCAAGAATCTCCCGGGTCTCCCCCGCGGCCGATCCCTCCACCCGGACCATCCACTTTGAACTGGATCTGGATAACAAGGACCGTTCCCTGCCCACGGGGACGACCGCGGAGATGTTGATTCTCGAATCCGGGGGCCGCAATGTCATCCAGCTCCCCAGCGCCGCCGCCCAGGTCGAAGGCAAGCGGGCGATCGTGTTCGTGGTGGACGGCGACCGGGTGCACAAGAAGGTGCTGCAGTTCCTGGGGGAACGGGACGGGCAGCTGTACCTCTCCCCGGATATTCCCGAAGGCACCCAGATCGTTCTGGATGGACGTGCTCAGCTGGAAGACGGCGATCGCATTGAGGCCAGCCCTGCCCGGTCCACCACGCCCGACTCCGGAGCCAAGCCTTGACCCGCCTCTCCCTCAGGAATCCCATTGCGATCCTCATGATCTCGATCGCCCTGATTGTCTTCGCGGTTGTGGTCGTGCCCCGCCTGAGCGTCGATACCTTTCCGGAACTGACCCCGCCGGTGCTCGTGGTGGGCACCCAGGCCCCCGGCCTGGGGCCCAAGGATGTCGAGAAGACGATCACCTGGCGGGTGGAGAAGTACGTGAGCGCCACCCCGGGTGTGGACCACGTCCAGAGTCAGTCCCGCAACGGCCTGAGTGTCGTCTACGTCTGGTTCAAGTGGGGCACGGACCTCAATGCGGCCCAGACCCTTGCCCAGCAGCAGGTGACCTTCGCCATGGCCGCCGTGCCCAAGTCCCTGGGAGTCCTGCCGCCCTTTGTCCTGCAATACGACCCCTCGAATGCACCAGTGGTGCAGGTGGCGGTCTTCGGCGGCGGCTTCACGGGCCCACAGCTCTACGACTACGCCCTCAACAACATCGAGCCGATCCTGGAAGGCATCCCCGGCGTAGCCAGTGCGGCGGTGAACGGCGGCACAGTCCGCCAGATCAACGTGGTGGTCGATCCGAAGAAGGCCCAGAGCCGCGGCCTCTCCACCCGGGAGGTGGCCGAAGCGGTGCAGCAGGCCAATGCCCTGCTGCCCTCGGGCGAGTTCATCTCCCCCGACTTCGATGCCAACGTCTACACCAATGCCATCCCGTCCAAGGTGGAAACCATCGGCGAAGCGGCAGTCAAAGTGGTGGACGGCAGGCCGGTGCTCATCAAGGATGTGGCCCAGGTGCAGGACTCCGGCGCTCCGGCCACCCAGCAGGTCAACGTGAACGGGCAGAACGGGGTGTACTTGAATGTGCTGCGCACGCCGGGCGGCAACACGCTGCAAATCGTGGACGCGGTCAAGGCGGCCGTGGGCCGGCTGAGCAACCTACCGCCAGGGCTCCGGGTGGAGCCCATCTTCGACCAGTCCACCTTCGTCCGCACAAGCTATCACGGCCTCAAGAAGGAGATCCTCCAGGCCCTGGTGCTGATCGCCCTGGTGATCCTGCTCTTCCTCCAGAGCCTCCGTGGCACGCTCATCGTCTCGGTGGCCATCCCCCTGTCCTTCGCCATCACCCTCATCGTGCTGTATGCCACGGGCTCCACCCTCAATGCCTTCACCTTGGGGGGCCTGACCCTGGCCATGGGACGCCTGGTGGACGACGCCGTCGTGGTCCTGGAATCCATCCACCGGCACCAGAAGGAGGGCATGGATCCCTATCATGCCGCGCTCAACGGTGCCAATGCCGTGGCCTTGCCAGTGCTGGCCTCCACCGTGACGACCATCGCCGTGCTCCTGCCCGTGGTCCTGCTGGAGGGCCTGGCCAAGAAGCTGTTCGCGCCTCTGGCCCTGACGGTCACGGTATCCATGATCGCGTCCTACTTCGTCAGCATGGCGGTCACGCCCGTCGCCTGCCGGTACCTGCTGAAGCATGTCCATCCCGGCCCCCTGGCGAGCTGGTTCGAGAAGGCCATCTCCCGCACGGCGGATGGCTATGCCTCGGCGCTCTCCAGGGTCATCGGCTATCGGAAGTTGATCATGGGGACCTCGGCGGTACTGGTCCTGTTCAGCGTGATCCTCGCGGGCCGCCTTCCCAGCACGTTCTTTCCCGAGATCGATGAGGGCATGGAGACGATCTATGTGAGGCTGGCCCCCGGCACCTCCCTCAAGGATTCGGCCCGGCGCATCAACGAAATGGGGGCCCTGCTGAAGAAGGAGCTGGGGGACCAGGTGGAACCCGTGCTCACCAACGTCGGCATGCCTGGCCAGGCCCGGAGCGCCATGAGCAGTCCCAACGCCGGGCCGAACACCGGGTTCATCTCCCTGGCCCTCTCCGACGTGGAGAAGCGGAAGTACAGCCAGCGCGAACTGGCAGATCAGTCCCGGGAGATCCTCCGGAAGCACTTTCCGGGTGTGGAGTACCTGCAGGCGCCAGGCGGACTCGTGGCCAGTGTGTTCTCCAATGGCTACCTGAGCCCCGTGGTGGTGGAAGTCCGAAACGAGAACCTGAACCAGCTCCGGGACCAGCTGCAGGCGGTGGGGGAAGTGGCTCGCGGGGTGCCCGGCCTGGTGGACATGTACCCCTCCCTGCAGGTGGACTACCCGGAAGTTCATGTGGAGACCAACCGACAGGAGGCTGCACAGGTGGGCGTCAACTCCCGCCTCGCGGCCCAGGAGACCCTGGAGTCCACCTACGGCAACATCAATACGCCCAGCGTCTGGGTCGATGGCAACAATGGCCAGTCCTACTATGTGGTGACGTCCTACAAGGATATCCATGACCCCTCGGCCCTCATGGAAGTCCCCTTACGCATGGATGGATCGGGCAAGACCGTGACGCTCGGGGCCTACAGCCAGGCCAGGCGGGCGGTGGGTCCGGTCATGGTCGAGCGCAATGCCATGGAGCGGGCCGGCTCGCAGCTGATGCAGACCGAGGGGCGGGATATCGGCAGTGCCACCTCGGAGCTGGAAAGGAGACTGCATGCCGACCCCCGCACCGAAAAACTGAAATGGAATTTCGTCGGGGAAGTCGCCCTCATGCGTACCACGTTCTCAGGGCTGGGGCTGGCCATCGGCCTCGCGGTGATGATGATCTTCATGATCATGGCCTCGCAGTTCAAGTCGCTGCGCCTTCCCTTCGTCATGCTCTTCACCATTCCCGTGACCCTGGTGGGCATCGTCATGGCGCTCATGGCCGCGGGCCAGGGCTTTTCCATCACGGCCATGATGGGCATCCTGATGGTGATCGGCATCGCCGTGAGCAACGGCATCCTCATGGTGGACGATGCCAACCGGCGCCTGCTGGAAAACGGAAATAAGCTGCAGGCGATTCTCGAGGCCGCCCGCAGCCGGTTCGTGCCCATCGCCATGACCAGCCTGGCCACGGTCATCGGGCTCATTCCCACGGCCATGGGACTGGAGCACGGCACAGAATCCAACCAGCCCCTCGCCCTGGCCGTGGTGGGTGGCCTGACGTCCTCCACCCTGCTCTCCCTATTCCTGGTGCCGGTGATGTTCCTCTTCTTTGCCCAGGAGCCTTCCCAAGCAGAAAGGAGCGCCCCATGAGGAACCCATGTCTGCTCCTCCTTCCGCTCCTGGCGGCGGGAACGGTCTGGGGCACGGAGGCGCCGGCCCCCATGCGCCTCAGCCACAAGGTGGCCCTCCGTCTGGGGCTCACCAACCTGCTCCAGGCCCGCATCGCCCGGGAAATCCGGGAACAGCTCCGCCAGGCGCCCGAGGCTGAGATGGGCATCTTCGATTGGCAGCTCAATGCCTCCGCTTCCAACGGCAAGCTCGAGTACGGGGACCTCAATCCCCGTTTCAGCGGCCTCTCGAACCTCTATCTCACGAACTTCAACACCATGCAGGATGCCCGCTCCGCCAGCCTGGGGCTGACCAAGCTCGATGCTTTTGGCGGCACGGTCAACCTCAATTTCAGTACCGGGTTCAATGCCAGCTCGTACCTCGTGAACAACCAGACCCTTCCCATCGGCCCTTCGGCCTCCCTGGCCTTCGACACCCTGAACCCCTATACCGGGAGCGTCAGCCTCAGCTATACCCAGCCCCTGCTCAGGGGCTTCGGCAGGTCGGCCACCGAGGCCAGACTGCGGGCGGCGTTGGAAGAAGCCAGGGGCGCCGGGGAAGGGTACCGGGCCCGCATGCAGGAGCTGCTCACCCGGGTGGACAACCTCTACTGGGATCAGGTCTACGCTCATCAGAACCTGGAGAACAAGCAGATCGCCCTTAAACTCGCGCAAACGCACCTCGAGGAGGACCAGGAGAAGGTGAAGGCCGGCATGCTCGCCCCCATCGAACTCCCCCAGGTGGAGGCCACCGTGGCGGAACGTGAGAAACAGCTGCTGGCGGCCCAGGCCCTCCTCGTCAACTCCCAAGCCGCGCTGCTCGAAACCCTCTTCCCGGATGGGGACCGGCCCTCTGCTCTCGAGCTGACGGACGCACCGGCCCCCGGAGCCGAACCGGTGGCCCTGGCCCAGGCCAAGAGCATCGCCGTGGCCCACCGGCCGGAAATCGGCCAGGCCCAATATTCCCTTGCCGCCAATCGCAGCCTCGAGAAGGCCGCCACCAGTGCCATCCTGCCCAAGCTGGACACCCAGCTGGCCGTGCTCCGGGACACCACCAGCCACTCGGACGTGAATGCGGTGTTCAATGACTGGTCCCAGGGAAGGTACCCCGGCTACTACGTGGGGCTCAGCTTCTCGTTTCCCCTCCAGAATCGGACCAGCCGGGCCAGGCTCGCCCAGGCCCGCTCGGCCATAAGGAGTTCCCAGTACCTGGTGCAGGACACCGTGACCAGCGTGAACTTGGATGTGGAACAGGCGTATACGGACCTCATCACCGCCCGGAAACAGGTGGAGGCCGCCGACAAGGCCCTGGCCTTCCGGAAGGAGAGCCTGGAGGCGGAGATGTCCAAGCTGGAGAACGGCATGACCACGCCGTTCTTCGTGCTGCAGAGACAGGACGAGCTGGATCAGGCCCGCACCGCCGACCTGGAGGCCCGGATCGCCGCGGAGAAGGCGCAGACCAACCTGGCCCGGGCCATGGGCATCCTGGTGGAGACTGTGGAATAGCTGCCTAAAATCGCCACGCGGTTCACCTGGAGCCCTGGCCGGCCGACGATGATGGTCGAATGAACCTGGAGCAACCTTGGAGGATTCCCCGAAAAAGGACCACGAGCCACGCGAGAGCGGCCGCGCTGCGCTCCGGAAATGGGCTTTCCGGCGCTGGGCCGTTGCGCTGGCCGTGGCCTTCTCCCTGGGCGCAGTGGCCCTGGTGGTCCTTTTTGGGGAGGGCCGGGAAGCTTCAACAGCTCTGGAGGAATTGGCCCAGGACCAGGGCGCCCAGGCGGTTTCCGTAGCCGATCTGCTGACCATGGAACTGGAGACCTCTCCGGTGTCGGCTCTCCCTTCGGATCCTTCGATCCGGGCGGTCTTGACTCCCCTGGAGCATCCCGGGACCCTGCACTTGTTCCTCCTGCCTCCCAGAGGCAACCAGCTGCTGGGTCTGGATGGCCGGTCGATCCAGGATCCTGGGCTCAGGGCTCCGTTGGAGCAGGGGGCGCGCTGGGTGCGCCTGGACCGGGGCCAGGCCGGGAAGCTGGGGTTGCCCCCGAGGATGGCCATGGCCGGCCTGGCCTGGGCCACGGCTCCCGGTGGCCAGAAATGGGGCGTGGCCACGGTCGCGAGCGCCTTGCGGGAGCGGGACCGGAGCTACCGGTCCCGGGTCCGCACGGTGGCCAGCCTGCTCGTGATGGGGGTCATCGTCCTGGGTTTCGGGGGCGTGGCCCTCCGGCTCCAGCGGGAGGAACTGCAGCTGGCCCGGGTGCTGGAACTGAACGAACTCCAGCGCGAGAAGGAGGCCCAGCTCAACCAGGCGAGCCGGGCGGCCACCATGCTGACCTTCGCCGCCGGCCTGGCCCACGAGGTGAGTACGCCCCTGGGCGTCATCGCAGGCCGGGCCCAGCAGATCCTCGCGAGACTCCAGGAGGACGAGAAGACCCGCCGGGCCGTGCTCACCATCCAGGAGGAAGCCGAGGGCCTGGGCCGGATGGTGCGCCGGTTCCTGGACCTGGCGCGGGGGGGCTCCCCGGCCCTGGAGGAGGCGGACCCCGCCGCCCTGGCCCGGAGTGCGGCGGCCATGGTTGAGCACCGATTCCAGGAAGCCTCGGTGGAATTGAAGCTGGATGTGGCTCCGGACCTGCCGATGCTCCACGGGGATGCCCGGCTGCTGATCCAGGTCCTCGTGAACCTCCTCATCAACGCCTGCGACGCAGCCCAGCACGTGGCGCTGGTGGTGCGCCATGAGGGCGCACTGCTCACGTTCCGAGTGTCGGACAATGGCGCCGGCATCCCGCCCGAAGTGGCCAGCCGCGTGCTGGAGCCCTTCTTCAGCACCAAGCCGGCGGAACGGGGGACGGGGCTGGGCCTGGCGATTGCCCATGAAATCGTGAAAATGCACCGCGGCACCCTGCGGATCGAGTCCCGCCCCCACCAGGGCACACTGGTGACCGTGGCCCTGCCCATTTGAGGACCTCCCTTGAACAACCTGCGAAAGAACAGAATCCTGATCGTGGACGATCACCTGGAGATGGCCGAGATGCTGGCCGATGGCCTCTCCGATCTGGGTTTCGAGACGCGGGCGGTGGCCTCGGGACGGGCCGCCCTGGAACTGCTGGAGGAGGGCTGGCCCGAGGCCGTGGTCACCGACCTCCGGATGCACGAGGTTGGGGGTCTGGACCTGCTGGCGCGATCCAGGAGCCTGGACCCCGAACGCCCGGTCATCGTCATGACCGCCTACGGCGCCGTGGATTCCGCCTGTGGCGTCCATCCGCCAGGGGGCCTACCACTACCTCACGAAGCCCTTCAAGCTCGATGAACTGGAGATCTACCTTCGCCGTGCCCTGGCGGACCGGGCCCTCCGGACCGAGGCGGCGGAACTGAGGCGCATGCTCCAGACTCAGTTCTCCTCCCTGGGCCTGGTGGGCCGCAGCCGCGGGATGCGGGAAATCTACGGCCTCATGGAGCGAATTGCCCCGGCGGAGGTACCGGTCCTGATCCTGGGCGAGACCGGCACCGGCAAGGGTCTCGTGGCCCGGGCCCTGCACGCCCGGAGCCGCCGGGAGGGCGGCCCCTTCGTGGCCGTGAACTGCGCGGCCCTGCCGGAGACCCTCCTGGAGAGCGAACTGTTCGGTCATACCAGGGGGGCTTTCACCGGGGCCGTGAAGGACCGCATCGGGCTGTTCCGGGAGGCCCACACCGGAACCCTTTTCCTGGACGAGGTCGGCGACATGCCCCTGAGCCTCCAGTCCAAGCTCCTGCACGTCCTGGAACGGGGGGAGATCCGGCCCCTGGGTTCCGAAAAGGCCGTGGCGGTGGACGTGCGGATCATGGCCGCCACCCATCGGGACCTGCGCCAGATGGTGGCGGCTGGCTCCTTCCGCGAGGACCTGCTCTACCGCCTGGATGTCATCACCCTGGACCTGCCCTCGCTGCGACACCGCAAGGAGGACATCGCGGAGCTTTTCGAGCACTTTCTCGAGGTGTCCAGGGCCAAGCACCCCCATTCTCCCGTGGAGCGCGCGGCCCCCGAGGTGCTGATGCGGCTGTTGGAGTACCGCTGGCCCGGGAATGTCCGGGAATTGGCCCATCTGGTCGAGCGCATGGTCGTCCTGGGCCGGGAGCCGGAACTGCGCGCGTCGGACCTGCCCCCTTCACTCGGCGCCCACCAGGGCCGGGACTGGGAGGGATTTGACGAGATCGTCAGCAGCCGGGAGATGCAGCGCCGCTATGCGGCCTGGGTGCTGGAGAAGCTCGGAGGGAACAAGGCCCGCACCGCCGAGACCCTGGGAATCGACGTGAAGACCCTCGGGAAATGGCTCTCGGACCCTGCCCCTGCGGGGACCGAAGCCGACCCGGAACTCTCAGGAGGCGGCTGAAGGCGTCGATCAGGAAAAACCTGGCCGCGGTTCAGGTCGACTCGGACAGCACCCCAGTCCTGGACATCAATCGCCGAAGCAGATGCCCAGGTCGCGCCCAGTGAGGAGCGTGTCGCAGTCCAGGGGCACGGCCTTCATGCGGCCTGCGACCTCCTCCAGGGGCACATAGTTCACATTCGGCAGGGCCAGGGCCACCATGACGCCGCTCTGCCCCTCTTCCAGGGCCCTCACGGCGGCGGCCCCGAACCGCAGCGCCGCGAGCCGATCGAAGCTGGTGGGGCTGCCCCCGCGGAGCAGGTGCCCCAGGACCACCACCCGGGTGTCCTTGCCCGTGAGTTCCTGGAGGGACTTGGCCACCCACTCGCCGATCCCCCCCAGACGCTCGGCGTGCCCCACCCCAGCCTGTTCCAGCACGGCGTGGCGCCCGTCGGCGGGTGTGGCCCCTTCGGCCACCACCACCAGGGAATACATGCGGCCCACCTGGTCCCGGGCGCGGATCTTGGCCGCCACCTGCTCCAGGTCGAAGGGGATCTCCGGGATCAGGATGGCGTGGGCACTGCCCGAGATGCCTGAATGGAGGGCGATCCAGCCGGCGTAGCGGCCCATCATCTCCACCACGATCACCCGCTGGTGGCTTTCGGCGGTGCTGTGGAGCCGGTCCAGGCATTCCGTGGCGAAGCTCACGGCCGTGTCGAAGCCGAAGGTGGTGTAGGTCTTGTCCAGGTCATTGTCGATGGTCTTGGGCACGCCCACCACGCGCAGGCCCTTCTGGTGGAGGGCGTTGGCGATGGTGAGGGAGCCGTCCCCGCCCACAGACACCAGGGCATCCAGTTCCTTCCGGGCGAAGGTCTCCACGATCTCGTCGGTGCGGTCCACCTCCTTGACCGAACCGTCTGGCATCTTCACGGGGAAACAAGGGGATTGCCCTTGTTGGTGGTGCCCAGGATCGTGCCGCCCAGGTGGCCGATGCCCCGCACCCGGTCCCGGGTGAGGCGGAACACGCCGCCCTCGGGATAGCGCTCGGGGAACAGGATGCCGTTGTACCCGTCCCGGATGCCGTAGCATTCCCAGTCGCGGTTGGAGGCGGCGATGACGACGGCGCGGATGACGGCGTTGAGGCCGGGAGCGTCGCCCCCGCCCGTGGAGATTGCGATGCGTCGGATGCCCTTGGACATGGAGCCCCTTCCTGGGTGGATGAATGGAAGCGTATCAAAAGGACCCGAGGTGGTCCCGCACTATGGGAGGGGCACGGGAACGCCTTCGGCCTTCCAGATGTCCCGGGCGTACTCCCGGACCGTGCGATCAATGGAGAACTTCCCCATTCCCGCCACGTTGAGGATGGACAGGCGGGCCCACTCCGAGGGGTGCGCATAGGTGGCCGACACGCGTTCCTGGGTCTCCAGGTAGGAGGCGTAATCGGCACAGTGGAAGTAGGGGTCCGAGTCCCACAGGATCCGGCCGAGGGCCTGGAACCGCCCCCCATCCAGGGTGGCGATGGTCTCGATGGCCCGCTGCAGTTCGGGATTGCCCCCGATCCATTCCCCGGGCCGGTAGCCCGCGTCCCTGAGACCCACGATGCCAGCGGCCGTGTGCCCGAAGATGAATATGTTGGCCTCGCCCACCTCCTCGCGGATCTCGACATTGGCCCCATCCAGGGTGCCGATGGTGAGGGCGCCGTTGAGGGCCGCCTTCATGTTGCCCGTGCCGGAGGCCTCGGTGCCTGCGGTGGAGATCTGCTCCGAGAGCTCGGCGGCAGGGAAGATCAGTTCCGCGAGGGATACGCGGTAGTTGGGCAGGAAGGCCACGCCCAGGCGGCCCCTGGCGGCCGGATCCGCCTCGATGGCCCGGGCCATGGCATTCGTGAGGTGGATGATCTGTTTGGCCACCCAGTAGGCCGGCGCGGCCTTCCCCCCGATGAGGGCGACCCGGGGGACCCCCGCATCCACGCCATCCCGCAGGCGGTTCCAGAGCGTGGCGACGTGGAGCAGGTTCAGCAGCTGCCGCTTGTACTCGTGGATCCGCTTCACCTGGACATCGAACAGGAGCTCCGGATCGAGGGTGAAGGCATGGCCTTCCCCAGCCCAGGCGGCCAGGCGTTCCTTGTTGGACCGCTTGATCCGGGTCCAGCGCTCCTGGAAGGCCCGGTCCACTGCAAAGGGTTCGAGCCCCCGCAGGGCGTCCAGGTCCCGGGTCCAGGTCTCGCCGATGGCCTCGGTGATCAGGCGGGCCAGGTCCGGATTGCACTTGAGGAGCCAGCGCCGGGGCGTGATCCCGTTGGTCTTGTTGTTGATCCGGCCCGGGAAGAGCTCGTTCATCTCCGCAAAGGTGGAGGCCTTCAGGATGTCCGTGTGCAGCTGGGCCACCCCATTGACGGAATGGCTCCCCACGATGGCCAGGTGGGCCATCCGAACGCTGTGGCCATGGTCGACGATGGCGAGCCGCTCGAGTTTGGCATCGTCGAAGGGATAGCGTTCCCGCACGGTCATGCGGAACCGGCGGTCGATCTCCTCCACGATCTCCACGTGGCGGGGCAGCAGGTGGCGCCAGAGCTCCAGGGGCCAGATCTCCATGGCCTCGGGAAGGATCGTGTGGTTGGTATAGGCGCAGACCTGCTGGGTCAAAGCCCAGGCCAGATCCCATTCCAGGGACTCCTGGTCCACCAGCACCCGCATCAGCTCGGGGACCACCAGGGCCGGGTGCGTGTCGTTCATCTGGATGGCGACCTTGTCCGGGAGGTCCTCCCAGCGGCAGCCGGGGCGCTTCTTGAAGCGGCGGATCACGTCCTGGAGCGTGGCCGAAACGAACGAAGAAGTACTGCTGTTTCAGGCGCAGTTCCTTGCCGGCACTCTGGTCATCCGCCGGGTAGAGGACCTTCGAGATGTTCTCGGACACCGTCTTGTCCTCGACGGCCTGCACATAATCGCCGGTGTTGAACCGGGCCAGGTTGAACTCGCGGCTGGACTTGGCGGACCAGAGGCGCAGGGTGTTGACGGTCCCGTTCCGGAATCCGGCCACGGGGGTGTCGTAGGCCACGGCCCAGACGTCCTGGGTATCGCACCAATCCACCCGGTACCGCCCCGTCTCGTCCACGTACCCGTGGGTGTGGCCGTGGAACCGGACCGGGAAGATGGCATCGGGTCGCTGGATCTCCCAGGGGTTGCCATAGCGCAGCCAGCCGTCGGGGTACTCGACCTGCTGGCCATCGACGATTTTCTGGTAGAAGATCCCGTACTCGTAGCGGATGCCATAGCCATAGAAGGGCAGCTCCAGGGTGGCGGCCGCATCCAGGATGCAGGCAGCCAGACGGCCGAGTCCCCCGTTGCCCAGCCCCGCGTCCCACTCCTGTTCCCCGATGTCCTCGAGCCGGTAGCCGAGGTCCTGCATGGCCCGGCTGTAGGCGTCCTCGGCGCCCAGGTTCACCACGTTGTTGAGCAGGGCCCTGCCCATGAGGAATTCCAGGGACAGGTAGTACACACGTTTCGCATCCTGGTGGTAATAGGTGCTCTGGGTCTTGAACCAGCGCTCCATGAGCCGGTCGCGGACCGCCAGGGACAGCCCCTGGTAGACATTGAAATCGGTGGCGGTGTGATGGTCCTTGGCGATCGAATACATCATCCGATGGGCGAACGCATCGATGATGTGCGGCCCGTCCATCCCCCCCGCCGCAGGAGTTGGAATGCATCGGGCTCCAACATTCATCGCCGAGCTCCTTCGAGACAGGGCCGGAGTCAAGGGGCTCCGCTAGGGAGAGTACGGCGAACGCCCCGGCCACGGCTCAAGCTCATCTCGGCACCTTCGGCAGATATCTTGGGTATTGGCGCCAGAAGGCGTCTGAACCGGGGGCAGGGCCTGCAAGTTGAGCAGATCCGTGGGGGTCTGGATGGGCTTGGAGGCGTGGTTCCGGGCGAAGTTGCGCTCCCGCACCGCATCGTCGACAGGGGGAGCAGGGATTCGAGCCTCAGCGGGGATGCCCCCCTCGCACCCTCAGCTGGACGACCGTCCACACGATCCCTCCGAAGGCGCTCAAGGTGGCCCCCAGGACGACCACCCCCATCCACCCGAAGCGGCCGAAAGCCGCAGCCGAGCCCAGGGATCCGGCCGCTCCGCCGAGGAAATAGCTGGTCATGTAGGCGGCGGTGAGGCGGTTCCGGGCCTCGGGGCGGATCCGGTAGATGGCGGCCTGGTTGCTGATGTGCACGCCCTGGACCGCCAGGTCCAGGAGCAGCACGCCGACCAGGAAGGCCGCCATGGAATACCTGACCAGGGCCAGGGGTGCCCAGGAACCCAGGAGGACCAGGAGCCCACCCCCCGTGGCCCAGCCGCCCTTCCCCCGGTCGGCGAGGCGGCCTGCACTGGAGGCGGCCAGGGCCCCGGCCACACCCACCAGCCCGAAGAGGCCGATGGTGCTCGGCGACATCCGGTGGGGCGGCCCCGCCAGCTGGAAGGCCATGGAGGTCCAGAACACGCTGAAGGTCCCGAAGGTGGCGGCCCCGATGAGGGCCCGGAGGCGAAGGACCGGCTCGTCCCGGAACAGCGCGAAGATGGAGAGGAGCAGCCTGAAGTAGGAAAGGTCCACGGGCTGATGGTACCGAGGCAGGGCGCGCCGCAGCACCAGGGTGGCCACGACCATCGCCCCCGCCCCCGTGAAATAGACGGTGCGCCAGCCGCCCAGGGAGGTCAGGGCCCCCGCCACCGTGCGGGCGAGGAGGATGCCCAGCAGCAGTCCGCTCATGATGGTCCCCACCACCTTGCCCCGCTTTTCCGGGGCGGCCAGGGTGGCCGCAAACGGGACCAGGATCTGGGCCACGACCGAGAAGAGCCCCGTGAGGGCCGTCCCCACCAGCACCATGGAAAGGGTGGGTGCCAGGGCCGTGGTCAGCAGCCCCGCCGCCGACAGGAGCGCCATGACCACGATCAGTCCCCGCCGCTCGATCAGATCCCCCAGCGGCACGAGGAACAGGAGTCCGGCGGCATAGCCCAGCTGGGCGGTGGTCACGATGACGCCGGCCTTGGTCGTCGACAACCCCAGGTCCCTGGCCATGGTGGGCAGGAGGGGCTGCGGGAAGTAGTTGCTCGCCACCGCCAGCCCCGTGGCCGTGGCCATGATCAGGACGAGCAGAGGGGAGAGCCCCGTGAGTCCATGGTCAGAGGTCATTCCAGAAAGGTTCCCATTTCCCCCACCTCACGCCAAGAGCCGCTCATGTGGAATCGAGGACTTCCCGCACTCTGGCAGCCAATTCACGGATGGTGTAGGGCTTTTGTAGGAAGGTGACCCCTTCCAGGAGGACCCCCTGGTTGGCGATGATGTCGGCGGTGTAGCCGGAGACGAACAGGCACTTCAGGTCCGGCTTCCGCTGGCAAAGACGCTCCGCCAGTTCCCGCCCGTTCATGCCCGGCATCACCACGTCGGTGATGAGTAGGGAAACCGCGTCTAGGTTCCTCTCCACGAGTCGCAAGGCCTCTTCCGGTGCGCCAGCCACCAGGGCCCGGTAGCCCAGGGACTCCAGGGCTTCCAGCGTTAGCGCACGGAGGCTGTCATCGTCTTCCACGACGAGGAGTGTCTCTCCGTGCCCCCCCGACAGACCCTGTACTGGTTCTGGCGGCGCCTGGTGCGCCATCTCCTCAATCCTGGGCAGGTAGATCCTGAACGAGCTCCCCTGCCCGGGTTCGCTCTGGACCTCGATGACCCCATGATTCTGCTGCACGATGCCATAGACCGTGGCAAGGCCCAGCCCCGTCCCTTTTCCCAAACCCTTGGTGGTAAAGAAGGGTTCGAACATGTGTTCGAGGATGTCTGGGGTCATGCCGCACCCACTGTCGCGGACCAGGAGCAGGACATACTCCCCGGGCACCGCCCCGAAGTGCGAAGCGCAGAATCCAGCATCGATGACGGCGTTGCGCGTCTCGATGATGATCCTGCCCACGCCCTGGATGGCATCCCTGGCGTTGACGCAAAGATTGGCCAGGATCTGGTCAATCTGGGAGGGGTCCATGCGAATGGGGCCTAGCCTCTGCGCCGGCGTCCAGATGAGCTCGATATCCTCGCCGAGCAGCCGCCGGAGCATGGTGAGCGTGCCCTCGATCGTGTCATTGAGGTCCAGGGCACGGGGCGACACGGTCTGCTTCCGGGCGAAGGCGAGCAGCTGCCTTGTCAGTCCCGCGGAACGCTCGGCGGCCTTCATGATCTCCCGCAAAGAGTTCGTGATCGGATCCCCAGGGTCCGCCTGGGACAGCGCGAGGTCCGTCCGGCCCATGATGACGCCGAGCATGTTGTTGAAATCATGCGCCACGCCACCCGCCAGACGGCCAACGACTTCCATCTTCTGGGATTGGAGCAACTGATCCTGCAGGTGCCCTCTGGCCTCCTCAGCCTGCTTCCGCTCAGTGATGTCGCGACCCTCGGGAATCAGGAGGGCGACCTTCCCCTCTTCGTCGAACACCGGCTTCAGGGAGAAATCGACGATGTGAATGGTCCCTTCGACATCGGCGTGCGTGGTTTCGTAGCGCAGGGTCTCTCCCCGGGCCGCCCGCTGGATGGCGTCCCGGAGCCGCCCCTGTTCCTCTGGGGAATGCGCCCACCAAGGGCCCTCCCAGAAGGGCTTCCCGGTCACCTCCGGGATTGCTGCCCCAATGAAATCAAGCGCGGTCTGATTGACCTCCAGCAGGATTCCCTCCGGAGAGAGAAGCCCGACGAATCCGTAGGAGAGGTCGAAGATGGCCCGCGTCTTCCGCTCGCTCTCACGCATCGCCGCCTCGGCCTGCTTGCGCTCCTGCAACTCCTGCGCAAGTTGACCCAGGTGGTGAGCCAGGTCCTGGTCCTGTTCCTGGATCTTCTCCAGCATGCCGTTCAAGGATCCTGCGAGGGCATCGAATTCACGCGTTTTCTGCCTCTCTGCCCGGAGGCCGAAGTTCTTCTTCTCGGAAACGGCCTCAGCCAGCCTTGCCAGGTTCAAGATCGGACCAGTCAGGACATGTTGAAGCCTCAGTGAGATCAGGAAGAGCCCTGCGCCGATGATGGCGATGGCGGTGGTCAGTGCGATGGCACCCGTCCGGATCTGGCGGTGCAGTTCGGCGAGGTCGGACTCCAGGACCAGGGTGCCCACCTGATGGCCGTCCGTGCTTCGGATTCTGCTGGACACCAGCAGCCCACCCCCAGCCTCATAAAGGCCCTCATCCAGTTCCCTGGCAGCCAGCTTGCGGGGAATGCCACCGCCACGCGAATACACCGCCAGCACGGACCTGTCGGCTCGGAGGATCTGGGCCTGCATGATGTCGGGGCGCTGCCGAAGGGCCTCCAGGAGCTTGGCAGCCGAGGCCGGGTCCTCGAAGGAGACCATGGGCGCGGCGTTGTAGGCCAACAGGACCCCGAGACTCCCCAGATCCTGCCTGGCGGTCCGACGCGAATTCTGGACCAGGAACAGGAAGAAGAACGACCCGGCGACAAGAATGCCCAGCCCTGCGGTCCCCAGGAGGATCGCGAGGGTTCGGTGTCGGATGGAGGGTTTGGCAGAGGCGAGCATGACCATGGCTCAGGGACGCCGCTTGGGCGGAACAAGGACTCGGGCCACCTTCAGCACCTGGGCCCCGATGGCGAAGCCCTCCTCTTCGAGGGCCCGCTGGTTGAGGCCGAGCCTCAGGTAGGTCCCCTCGACCAGGAGGTTCACCATGACCCCCTGGGCAGCCAACTGGTCGCCTTCGGCCACGGTGAGAATGGCCCGTGAGCGGCACCAGGCGACAATGGCCCTGGCTCGGGCGCTCTCTGATCGGCAGATGAAGAGCAAGTCGCAGTCCTGACCTTCAGGCACATGCGGCAGGTAGCGGATGCGGATGGGGCGCCCCTGGATCAGGCGCCCCTTGGCATAGTTCTCAAGCTCACCGTGGAATGGGGACTCCCCGAGCACGACGATCACGAAGGGCGAAGCTGCATCCTTCGGCCTGGGGAACTGGAGGAAGGACGCCAGTTCAATGATGAACTGCGCCTTGAGGGTCCATTCCCCCTGCCCGGCCGGTGCCAGGGTGAAGACCGGCGCAGCCATGAGGCAGCCCGTGGGCACCAGGAGCAAGGGCAGTAGCGCCACGAGGGCCCGGTGCGGCAGGGAATCCACAAGCCTGCTCCAGATGTGCATCAACCCGGGTCTCCCGCTAGAAATTGTAGGAGACACGGAAGGACACCTCTCTGCCGGGACCTGGGAGGGGGGAATTGCCGCCCTGGGTGGGGTCACCATACCCCTGGATGTAGGGATTCTGGGAGCCCAGCAAGTTGGACACCCCAACCCCCACCTCCAGCTTCCTGACCAGGGGAGCATTGTAAGTGGCAAAAAGGTTGACCAGGGTGACCGGGGCGAACCGGGTGGAGGTCGGCGTGAAGCCTGCATACCCATACCGAGGCCCGAGTTGGATCGCACCCCCATCGAGGGCCCAGGCCGGAGTGACATGCAGATGCCCCTGGAGGGAGAGCTTCAGGTCGGGGAGTCCCACATGGAAGCCCTGGTGGCCCAAGGGCAGGTCCCAGTACGAACTCAAATCCCCGGGCGACGGGGCCTGAGCCTGGGTATAGCAGAAGGAGGCCTTGATCCACCCCGCTTCGACGTGGGTCTGCGTCTCCAACTCGATGCCCCTGGACCCCGTCCTGGGCAGGTTGGTGAACACATCCCCCTCCCCGGGCAGGTAGATGTAGCTGATGGGGTCCCGGATCTGGATCCAGAACAGATTGGCCGTGGCATAGGTACTGGAGCCCACCCGGTGTCCCAGTTCCATCTCATAGGTGGTCGTCCGCTCGGGCCGGATGGTCGGGTCATCCCGCAGTTCGGCGATGGCCGGGGCGCAGAAGGCGCCGGAAGCGATGACCTTCAGGTGCCAGTCCTGTTCTGAATGCATGACCGCAAGGCGGGGGCTGGTGACGCTGCCGAACAGGCTGTGGTTGTCCACCCGGGCCCCGAGATCCAGGGAAAGCCACCCCGGTGCCCAGAGGGTCTGGAGCATCAGGGCATTGTTCATGAAATCCCAGGTGCCGGTTCTCGGGTTCGTGGCTGGGCGGTGGTACTGGACCGAAGTGATCCCGGGTCTGCTCTGCGCCCACGAGGGCGCTCAGGTCTGAGCCGGAAGACCACTTGGCCTGGATTCCCGCCACGGTCCGGGTGCTGTCCTGGGTCCCGATCTCGGTGTAGTACCAGGGCTGCTGTTCCTTGTAGCTCACGTACGGTTTCAGGCTCCAGGCGCCGAGATCCACCTGGTAGGCCAGGGAGAGGAGGTCGCTCCTGAAGGTCATGGGCGGGTTGGTACCCGGCAGGAACTCCTGGGTGTAGTCCCGGACCAGGTAGTCGTCGCGGATGTACCGGACGTCGAGGCTACCGGACTTCAACCCCATGTTCAGGAAATTCATGCCCAGCTGACCACGGCGATCCACGGGGACCGCGACTGAATCCGAAACAGGGAAGGCCCCCTGCCCTCCGAGGCCGAGGCCACCGGCGTAGCTGAGGGAAAAGTCGGTGCCGGACCATGCCTTGCCGAAGGCTACAGTGGCCTGCCGCTCCAGTTGGCCCCCCATGGAGACCCCGGTGAGGCTTCCGCTGACCCCGTCCATCTGGGCACCCTGCACCGTGCTGACCTTGATGACCGCGCATTCGGCGTAGCCCCCGTAGAGCACCGAGCCGGGCCCCCGGATGATCTCGATCTTGTCGATGGTCTGAACCGGATAGTGCCAGCCGAACTGCGTGGTCCCGTACTGGGTCTCGTTCATCTCCTGCCCGTCCACGAGCAGCAAGACCTTGCCGTAGTGACCGAAATTGCCCCGGGTGGCCACCCCGACGACCCCCTGGGTGTCCGAGGCGAACTCGAAATCGGCCAGGGTACGGAGGACATCCATCAGATCCTTGGCCCCGCTCGATCGGATGTCATCCCCGCGCAGCAGCGTGACGATGCCAGGGCTGTCCCGAATGGACAGGGGAACGTAGGAAGCGACCGTGATCGGCGTGTCGAGGAGGTCCAGGAGCCTGCGCCCATCGCCCGAAGCCGGACCCTGGGCCTGCTGACCGAAACCGATGGTACAGACCAGGAGCAGGGGCACTCGGGGGACCAACGCCAAATGACGCCTCCGGAAGGTAGTTCTATTTCGGAAGCGGTTCCGCACTGGATTAATTCTAGGCGACCCCCGCAGGGGGGCCATCCGGCCAGTAGGTTCTCAGCCCCCGACCCGTTCCAGGAATCGCTCCCGGCGCTCCCGGGGCCAGCGCCCGCAGAAGGCCGGTTTCTGCTCCTTCACCCGCCTCAGGCAGAGGAGGCAGCCGGGGGTGCAGGGATTGATCAGTTCCGCGATCTCTCCCCGCGCCTTCCGCGGCCAGAGGGGATCGGCGAAGAGCACCCGCCCCAGGCCCACGAGGTCGGCCATGCCCTCCCGGAGGATGGCTTCCGCCGTGTCCGGGCTCTGGATGCGCCCGGCGGCCACGACGGGGATTCCGGGAAGGGCCTGCTTGATGGCCTGGGCGTAGGGGACCATGAAGCCCTCCTTCGCGTCGTCTTCCACGTACCGGGGGAGCTGGAAGGCGTCGTAGCACCCGGTCATCACCGACAGGTAGGTGATCCCGGCCTTGGCCAGCTCCCGGGCGAAGGGGAGGGTGTCCGCCAGGGTCAGGCCGCCGGGCACGTACTCATCCGCGAGGAACCGGTAGCCGACCGTGAAGGCGCTGCCCACCTCGGCCCGGACGGCGGCCAGGACTTCGAGAGGGAAGCGCATGCGCCGCGAGGCGTCTCCGCCGTAGGCATCCTCTCGGAAGTTCGTGCGGGGGGACAGGAACTGCGGAAGCAGGTAGCCCGTGCCGCCGTGCAGCTCCACCCCGTCGAACCCGGCTTCCCGGGCGCGCCGGGCCCCGGCGGCAAAGGCCTGCACGACCCGGTCGATGCAGCCCTGGTCCATGGCCCGGGGTACCACGCCCCAGGTTTCGAAGGGTGAGGGCGCGATCCGGTCCGGCCGGTTCGCGTAGCGGCCCGCGTGGTGGATCTGCAGCACCGCGGGGATGCCCTGGCGCTGGATGGTGCGTGCCAGCCTGGCCAGCCCCGGGATGAAGCGGTCCTCGGAAATGAGCAGGGTCCGGGGACTGCCAAGACCGCAGGGCTCGACGGTCACGTTCTCCACGACGACCAGGCCCACGCCCGATCGGGCCATCTCGTCGTAGTAGTCGAGCACGAGGTCGTCCACCTCGTGGTCCTCGCGGGGATAGGCGAGGTAGAGCGGCAGGCTGACGATCCGGTTGGGCAGCCGGGTGCCGCCGAGACTGAGGGGGCTGAACAGGAGCCGGTCCATTCAGCCGTTCACATGGACCAGGGTGGCCTCGGGGTACCTCAGTCCGGCGGCGATCCCCGGCGGCGCCACGGCCTCGATCTGGGCCAGCTCACCGGAGGTGAGCACGATCTCCAGCGCGGCGAGGTTCTCGACCAGGTGGCTGCGGTGCGTGGTGCCGGGGATGGGCACGATGTCCTCTCCCTGGGCCAACACCCAGGCCAGGGCCAGCTGGGAAGTACTGACGCCCTTCTGGCGGGAGAGCCCCTCGATCTTCGCCACCAGTTCCAGATTCTTCTGGAAGTTCTCCCCTTGGAACCGCGGCGCATTCCGCCGGTAGTCGCCTTCGGGAATGTCCTCCAGCTTGCGGAACCGGGCCGTGAGGAACCCACGGCCCAGGGGGCTGTAGGCCACGAAGGTGATGCCCAGTTCCCGGACCGTGGGGAGGATTGCGTCCTCGGGGTCCCGCGTCCAGAGGGAATACTCCGTCTGCAAGGCGGAGATGGGATGGACGGCATGGGCCCTGCGGATGGTGGCCGGGGAGGCCTCGGAGAGTCCCAGGTATCGCACCTTCCCGGCCTTCACCAGATCGGCCATGGTTCCCACGGTCTCCTCGATGGGAACGGTCCGGTCCACCCGATGCTGGTAGTAGAGATCGATGTGCTCCACACCCAGGCGCCTGAGGGAATCGTCACAGCAGGCCCTGACATAGTCGGGCCGTCCGTTCACCCCCTTGAAGCTCCCATCTTGGCCCCGCATGTTGCCGAACTTGGTGGCCAGTACCACCTCTGGCCGACGGCCCCGGATGGCCCGACCCACCAGTTCCTCGTTCTTGAATGGCCCGTACATGTCGGCGGTGTCCAGGAAGTTCAGGCCGCGGTCGAGGGCGTGGTGGAGGGTGGCGATGGACTCGGCTTCGGTCCCGCTCTTGTAGAACTCGCTCATGCCCATGCAGCCGAGGCCCAGGGCGGAAATCTCCAGGTTGGAATGGCCAAGGGTGCGGGTTTTCATGATTCCTCCTCCGTGGGGCCTGTCCAGGTGCTGGCTTCCCAAGATCCAAACCGCGTGCCGGTGCGAAGTTCGGCGTTGGTTTTCAAGCGGTCCCAGGTCCTTATTGTATCCTTCTCTACCCTCTGCCATTTTAGATGTTGAAGGTTAGTTGGCAGTGTTGGATTGGTTTTTGGGGAGATGAATCCTCCTTTCCCGCACCGCCAGCCCGTGCGAATGGAGATGCGCCATGCCCAATTTTGCCTCGGCTCTGAAAGAGGAAATCGTCCGGCTCGCTCGGAAGGAACTGCGCAGTGAGACCGAAAGGCTGAAGAAGGCCTCGTCCCAATATCGGTCTGACATAGCCGCGCTGAAGCGGCGAGTCGAAGCCCTGGAAAAGCAGGTGTCCCGGGTTGAGAAAAAATCCAAGAGCAGCCAGGCCCAGGAGGGTTCTGCTGAGGTTACCCCCGTACGGTTCAGCGCCAAGGGCCTGGCCTCCAAAAGGCAGCGCCTGGGGCTGGCCGCCGGGGATATGGGGCTTCTCCTGGGGGTCTCCGCACAGACCATCTACAACTGGGAGGCGGGCAAATCCCGA
>TBL_comb47_HYPODRAFT_10002502_pt1 | contig 22636 bp, 24 predicted proteins | sample TroBogypolimnion_40_FD_10682 | JGI IMG/M metagenome (IMG submission 10682)
TTGTGGCCAGCTTCAATGCCTTCAGCTTGCGGAAGAGCGTGCTGGCATTGATGCCCAACTCCTTCGCCGCCTTCTGCCGGTTTTCACCGTTCCGGCGTAGCGCGTCCGTGATCAGCAGCTTTTCCATTGACTCCAACGTCATGGCCTTACCGCGGCGGAACGCTTCGCCCAGCGTACCGCCCCTCAGCCCCGGCGGCAGGTGTTTCAGTTCGATCACCCCGCCTTGGCACAACACAAAGGCGTGCTCGATAATATTCTCCAATTCCCGCACGTTGCCGGGGAATGGGTGCTCCATGAGGCGCGCGAGCACCTCCTCGGAAATCCCCGCAATATCTTTGCCCCTGAGCCGATTAAACCGTGCGATGAAATGGTCAATGAGCAGAGGAATGTCTTCCCGGCGGTCCCGGAGGCTGGGCAGTTCGATCCGAACGACGTGAATCCGATAGAAAAGGTCCTCGCGAAAGCGTCCCTGTTCCACCAGCTTGCTCAAGCTCTTGTTCGTGGCCGCGATGACGCGCACGTTCGCCTTTACCGGTTCCACCCCGCCCAAGGGCTCAAACACCCGCTCCTGCAACACGCGCAATAGCCGGGCTTGCATGGCCGGCGAAATGTCGCCAATTTCATCCAGAAAAATGGTCCCGCCCTCCGCCAGCGCAAACCGGCCCGGCTTGTCGCGCCGTGCATCCGTAAACGCGCCCGCTTTGTAGCCGAACAGCTCCGATTCCAGCAAATTGTCGGGCAACGCCCCGCAATTGATCGCCACGAACTTCTTGGCGCGCCGCCGGGACAGGTTATGCACGGCGCGGGCAAAGAGTTCCTTCCCGGTGCCGCTGACCCCTTCGATGAGCACCGTGCTGTCGCTCTCGGCAATTTGCGGCAGGATTTCGAAGATCTGGCGCATGGCAGCGCTGCGCCCGATGATGTCGGAAAAGGAATTCTGCTGCTGCAACTCCCGGTGCAGCTCCTCCACCAGACGCAAATCCCGAAAACTCTCCACCCCGCCAATGATCCGGCCGCGCTGATCGCGTAGCGCCGCCGTGGAAATGCTGATCGGGATTTTCTGGCCCTGTGCATCAATGATATAAACCACTCGATTAACCACCCGGCGGCTCGTGGAGAGGGTTTGCTTTAAGGCACACGCGTGCTCACAGATGCTGGCGCGAAACACGTCGCAGCAGCGCTGGCCGATGGCGTCGGCGCGCTGTATGCCGGTGATCTGCTCGGCGGCGCGGTTAAAAAACGTCACGCGCCAGTCCGCATCCACCGTGAATACGCCATCCGGGACATAGTCCAGCAGGTTATCCAACATCGCACGCAATCTATGCGGCCGACCGTGGCGACACCAGCACGAACGAGCGGATGCCGGCGGAGGTATTGCAAAATGCCACGCTCGGCCTGTCCAGAAGCGGCGTTTTGGCTTCACTTGAAGCCGGATCACCCAGCTTCAGCCTTCTGGCACGTTAAATGCTTCTCTTCTTGAATTGAAATGCGCTCTGGTCAAAGCCAACTCGAATCCGTAAAAGCCGACGTTCATCCTTTCTGCCTGGTCTGCAGCGGATCAAACCCTGATGGCCTGGCTTTGGATTTTGACGTCAACGACGATGGCAGCGTCACGGCCTCGTTTCTGGGACACCCCGCCCTGGAAGGCTACCCGGGACGGTTGCATGGCGGCATGATCGCCTCACTGTTGGACGGGGCCATGACCAATTGCCTGTTCGCTCACGGCCATGTGGCGGTTACTGCGGAATTGAATGTGCGCTACCGCAGCCCCGTAGCGATTGGCTGCGAGATGGTCGTCCGTGCCTGGATGGAAAAGCCCCATCCGCCGCTCTACCTCATGCGGGCCGAGCTGAATCAGGAAGGTTGCGTCAAAGCCACCGCCACGGCTAAATTCATGCAGGATAATGAGTAAAGCCATCATCATCACGACACTCATCCGATGACTCCTGAATTGTCCGATGCCGAGTTGGTACGCCGGGCTAAAGCAGGTGTTTGGGACGCCTTTGAGGCATTAACCAGTCGTTACGAGCAGCGAGTTTACTCATTGGAGTTCAGTATGTTACGCCACGTGGAGGCCGCCGGAGATGCTACCCAGCAGACCTTCTTGAGCGCCTTGGAGAACCTGGCCGGATTTCGAGGCGAGGCCAGTTTCGCCACCTGGTTGCTGCGCATCGCCACCCACGCGGCGCTCAAGATAATTCGCAAGCGGAAGGGCCTGGGCGATCCGGCTCGCCAGGCCATGCGCCCACACCACCACGTTCATTGCGGGACGCCAGTCGCGAATCTTTGGTTGTAACTTTTTCGTCGGATGAGGCTCAGTCTGGGAGAGAAGTGATGAAGTGCGAAGAACTACTCGTAATGCTGAACGAACACGTGGACGGCAGGGTGGCCCCGGCTGTCCGCGCGGCGTTTGAAACGCACCCGGCCGGGTGCCATCCCGGCCAGGTGGTGGTAGACGATATTCGCAAGACGATCACCCCTAGAAGGAGGGAAAACCTCGCGAATTGCCCATCGAGCTTCGCCAACAGCTCCACGCCGACCTGGCACGGCGTTGGAAGGAAACAACTGACACCGCCGGGAAAGCCGCAACCCCATGAAAACCCTCTCGTATTTTGACCAAGCCGCCGCGCAATGGGACGACAATCCGCGACGGGTGAACCTCGCCCGCGCGGTCGGGGCGGCCATCACTCGTGGCGTCCCCCTTCAGCCCGACTGGCGCGCCCTCGACTACGGGGCCGGCACCGGCCTGCTGACCCTAAGCCTCCAGCCGCGCGTGGCGTTCATGACCGCGTTGGACTCCTCCACCGGCATGCTCGCCAAGCTGGATGAAAAACTGGCCGCCGCCGGCATTGGCAATGTCCAAACCCGCCACTGGGACCTGGAGGCTCAGCCCTTCCCCGAGCCGGGTTTTGACCTCGCCGTCAGTTCCATGACCTTGCACCACCTCCGGGATGTGCCGCTGGTTTTCAAACGGCTGGCCTCCCTGCTCAAACCGGGAGGCTGGCTGGCCGCCGCCGATCTCGACACCGAAGACGGCAGCTTTCACACCGATTCCGTTGGCGTCTTTCATCGCGGCTTTGATCGGCTTCAAGTCGCCGAATGGCTAAAGGATGCTGGTTTCATCCGCATTGCCACGAGCGATGCCCATTCCTTAATCAAAACCGATGTCACTGGTCACGAGCGCGCCTACGGGGTGTTTCTGGCCGTTGGCCAAAAGGGCCGCGATTGAGTTGGTTTACCTCCTGGCACCGCATGAATCCCACTATTCTACTCGTCCTGGTTGCCGCTTTGGCGGCTTTCTTCATCCTGAAACGGGTCTCCTTCGTGTCCGCGGAGGCGGCCCAAAAGCTCCTGCGACAGGGGGCGATCGTCATCGATGTTCGCTCGCGCCAGGAATTCCAGGAAGGCTGCCTGCCGGGGGCGATCAATATTCCCCTGGGCGAATTGGGTGACGGCTTGCCGCGCCGTGTTAAGGACAAAAACCAGCCCGTGCTGCTCCATTGTCTGAGCGGCGGCCGCAGCGGCATGGCCCGAGGCCAGCTCAAACGCATGGGTTACGTGAACGTCTTCAACCTCGGGTCGCTGGCACGGGCTCGGAGAATCGTCGAGGGAAACCAATCCATCGGTGGTTGATGAGGCTCTGACTGACAACGCTTTCTGAATATGAAACATCATGCCTTGCAACATTTTCGCCGTCCTCCCGAACGCCTGAACTGCGCCCAATCGGTGCTCTATGCGTATCAGCAAGTCTCGGGGCATTCCGCCATTCCCCTGTCAGACATGCAGCCCTTTGGCGGTGGCCGCGCCCCGGATGGGCTCTGCGGCGCCCTCTACGCGGCCTGCGCGGTAGCTCCGGACAAAGCCGAGCGGCTGAAAGCCCGGTTTGTCGAAATCACCGGTTCGCTGCTTTGCAGGCAATTGCGGAAAGCCGATGAACATCCCTGCGAAGTCTGCGTGTCCACGTCGGCTCAGCTTCTGGAAAATGAACTAGGGCTAACCCCAAGGGGACCTGATGGTGGTGTCGGAGGGGTGTCGGCACCCCGCCGCTCGGGACTTGGCGGCGATCGCCAGCCGACCGGCGGGGCAGCACCGCCGGGCCAGAATTGCGTCCGAACCGTTGCCCGCGTCGGTTGAACGGTCGATAACCCGCCGCCCGCCCCGGTCAGGCTCAGTGGCCCGCTCCGGCCAGACCGGGAGGCAGGTCGACGCGATTGACCAGCCACGGATCGGCCAGCATCTCCTTGACGTTATGGTTGCGAGCCAGGCTCCACTTGCCGTCCCAGCTCATGAAAAACACCGTCCGGGGAAACTCCTTCCGCAAGCCCTCCAGGAACCGCCCGTAATCGTAATCGCCGGGTGGGTTCTGGGGTCCGTGTGGACCATACTCCGTAAAGCCGAACGGCTTCTCGATCCGGGCCACCTCGGCATAGCCCTTGATGTGCCCGGTGTCCACGGAGTCCGTGTAGGCATCCAGTCCCACCAGGTCCACGTAATGGTCGCCCGCATAATAGGCGGCGGTCTTGTCGCCGTGGTTGGGGCCATAGACCCAGAGGAGGTTATCCAGCCCCTTGGTCTGGCTCAAGTAGTCGAACATGTGCCGCCAAACCTTGATGAAGGTGTCCGGGTCCTTCGCCCCCCACCAGAACCAGCCGCCGTTCACCTCGTGGAACGGCCGCCACAACACCACCACCCCGGCGTCCTTGAGTTCCTGCAACCCGGCGGCAATCAGGTCCAGTTCCTGCATCCACCGGGTGTGAGTGTCGGTCCCCGGCGCGAGGAGGGTCTCCAGGTCAACGCCCTTGTCCCGAAGGCCGCCGCCCTTGGGATTGGCGGGGTTGTAGAGGTGGGCGCTGACGGTCACCAACCCGCCCGCCTTCCAATAGGCGATGGCGGCCTGGTTGGGCGCTTGAAAGGTCAGGCTCCCGTGGTCGAAATCGGCGTAATCGGTGCCCATCAACCCGGGCCACTGGCCGCTGCGCTCGTGGATCTCCTCCATGAGGCGCAGCGACGTGCCGCGGCCAAAACCGGTGAACTGGCCGGACACGAGCCGCTTGTCCTGCCGGGCACCCAGGCCTTGCAGGTAGTTGAGAATCGCCCTGGCCTTGGCGTTGGCCTTGGGGTTGGCAGGTTCCAGGGCGTGGGTCGTCAAGCTGGCGGCAAGGAGGGCGGGCAGAAGGACTCGGATCGAGATCGATTTCATCAAGGCTTGGATGATGGGCTTGCCGGCGGTATTCAATGCCAGCAAAGAATATCGGCAGCTCGCACCATAACCCTCGGCGAACCCTTTTGCACCTCCTCGGGCGGATTCACGTAGTAGTGGCTCTTGTGTTCAATCCCGGTGCCCAGACCATAAACGATTCGCGACCCATTCACCACCGGGACCGGTGCCGCCCGCGATGGTGATCGTGCCAATGATGATAGTGTAATGGAATTGGGCCTTCGCCACGGCAGGCAGCGCCAGGAGCACGAGCAGCGGCAGCAGTCGTGTGGCCCAGGCAGTGGTTAAACCCCCGGCACGATTTGGATAGGCATGGTCCGTTTTCATAATCCGTGGTCCGCAGTCCATGGCTTTGCCGCAGGCGCACGATTGAACCCATCCCGGTCGGCAGGGATCCGTTGGCGGGAGGGCAGGCGCCGACTCATTCACCGAGGTCGGCCGGGGACGGAGGATGGCGCCGCACGCCCCACCACGTCACCAACCCGGCGCCCGCGCATACCAGCGCCCCGGTCGCCACCGCCCACGGCACACCGACTGCCTGCGAGAGCAGGCCCGATTCGAGCCCGCCCACCGGCATCATGCCGCCAAAGACCAACGCCCATATACCCATGACGCGACCCCGCATGTCGTCCGACACGCTCATCTGGATGAGGGTGTTGGTGGTCGAGAAGTAGAGCAGCATTCCCCAACCGCTCACCGCCAGACATATCAGCGCGAGCGGATACCAGCGCACCACGGCCAACAGCAGCAGCATGGCCGAGAACAGCCACAGCCCGCCCAGGATGAGCAACCGTGGCCGCACCCGGCCGCCGTACGCGGCGACGGTCAGTGCGCCCAGGAGAGCGCCCAGGCCGTTGGCGCTGAGCAGTGCCCCGTAGCCACGCTCATCCACATGCAGGATGTCCGTCGCATAGGCGGGGAGCAGGACGGAGTACGACCAACCGAAGACCCCCACCACGGCGAAAAGCAGGAGCAGCAGGCGGACGCGCCGATGATTGGCCACGTAGGCGAAGCCTTCCAGCACGTGCCGTCCAGTGGAGCCGCGTTCCGCCGAGGGCACAAACCCGGGCAGGCGCATCATGAACAACCCCGCGATGACCGCGAGAAAGCTCAGCCCGTTCAGCAGGAAGCAGGGCGCCATGCCCGCGTGCGCCATGATCAAGCCCGCCACGGCGGGCCCCACGACCCGGGCGCCGTTGACGATGGAACTATTCAGCGAAATCGCGTTCATGAGGTGTTCACGGCTGGTCATCTCGACCATGAACGCCTGGCGGGCGGGCATATCGAAGGCCATCGCCAGTCCGCCGAACGCCGCCAGCACCAGGATGTGCCAGGGCTGGATGCGCCCGCTCCAAACCAAGCCCGCCAACACAAAGGCCAGGATCATCATCCCGCTTTGGGTGAACAAGACGACGGTGCGCTTCGGATGCCGATCGGCAACCGAGCCGCCCCAGGGGGAGATCAGCATGGGCAAAGACCCCACCGCGGCCACCGTCCCGAGCAGGACCTTCGATCCGGTCAATTGATACACGAGCCAGCCTTGGGCCGTATTCTGCATCCACGAGCCGGTCAGCGATACGAGTTGGCCCACAAAAAACAGGCGGAAGTTCCGGTGCTTGAGCGCGGCGAAGGTGTCGCGCCAGGTGGGGCCGCCCACCACCACACGCCGGGGCTGGCCCGTGACCTCCTGGGGGACACTGGCGACCTGGCCGGGTGCTTGAGTTCGTTCCACGGGCATCGCTGTCGGCGATGGGACTTTACGAGGACGGCGCGCCCAGATCGAGGCTGGTTTATGGAAGGCGGAACCAGGCGGGAGGCGAACCGGTAGCCGAGCCCCGGGTGTTAACCCACCGGCGCGGCGACCGTGCCCAACCGGGGCCTTCAGCCCAGTTGCATTACGCTCCACCTATGGCACACTTGGCGCGACATGAACGAAAATGCCAAACCCCGCCGAATGCGCTGGTGGATGCCGGCGTCCTTGATCGCCTTGGCGGGCGGCCTCGCTGTTTACTTGCGGTCCCGCGAGGTTCCGTTCCTGGAACCGATCCTCATTGCCATCGGCCTGTTAACGGCTCTGTTGCTCGGCTTCTGGTACGTCTTTTTCACCGATCTGCGCACGAGAACGCGATGGCTCTTGATCCTGATCGGTGCCGGCGGCCTCTTCGGGGTTTATTTCGGGATCGCCCGCTTGACTCGCATGGAAGGCTCGATCGGTGGCTCCGGGATTCCGCGATTGGTGTGGAAATGGACGCCTAAGCGAGAAGGGGCGGGAAGTCCGTTGAGGCTGGAATCGGCCGTAGGATCTGTGGACCGGCCGGCGGAACAGGCCGCGCCCCCGGACGGTGATTTCCCCCAGTTTCTCGGGGCAAATCGCTCGGGAGTTCTCACCGGGATTCCGCTGGTGCGCGATTGGGATCGCTCGCCGCCGAAAACCCTCTGGCGCCAGCCGATCGGCCTGGGTTGGTCGGCCTTTGCCGTCTCCGGCCAGCACGCCGTCACCCAAGAACAGCGCCGTGACGATGAGTTGATCGTGGGCTATGAAGTGCGGACGGGGCACGCGCTGTGGGCGCACACCAATCGCGTCCGCTTCAGCGAGACGCTGGGCGGCGACGGCCCACGGGCCACGCCGACGATCCACGGGGGACGTGTCTATGCGATGGGCGCCTCGGGCATTCTGGATTGTCTCGATGAGGCCACCGGCCAGTTGGTCTGGTCCCACGATGTTCTGGCCGAAAACCACCTATCCAACCTCGCCTGGGGCAAGAGTTGCTCCCCTTTGCTGGCTAAGGATTTGGTGGTGGTCACCGGCGGCGAACAACCCGCCCAGAGCCTCCTTGCCTATGAGGCTGCCACGGGCCGGCCGGTCTGGAAAACTGGCCACGACGGCGCCAGTTATTGCTCACCAGTGCTGGCCTCCCTGTCCGGCCAGGAGCAGATCATCATGGTTAACGCCCACAGCGTCACCGGACACGCCCCCCAGAACGGCGCCATCCTGTGGGAATACGCTTGGCCGGGCGATTTCGCCAAAGCCACTCAACCGCTGGCGGTGGACACCAACCGGGTGTTCATTGCCGCCGGCTATGGCGTCGGCTGCGCGATGCTGAAGGTCCAGCCCTCCGGCTCGGGGTGGTCGGTCGAGGCCCTGTGGAAGAACCGCAACCTGAAGCCCAAATTCACGAACCTGGTTCGCCAGGGTCACTACGTGTACGGCCTGGATGAGGGGGTGCTTTCCTGTATGGATCTGGACCAGGGAAACCGGCTCTGGAGGGATGGTCGTTACGGCCACGGCCAGATCCTCCTGGTGGATGGCCTGCTGCTCGTTCAAGCTGAATCGGGTGATGTCGCGCTGGTGGAGGTCAGTCCTGAGCGGTCGCGGGAGACAGCCCGTTTTCCGGCGCTCCATGGCAAGACCTGGAACAACCCCGTGCTCGTGCGTGATTTCTTGCTGGTTCGCAACGACCAGGAGGCCGCCTGCTACCAAGTCAACACGTCTAAGCCGAATCCCTGAAGTTGCAGCGCATCCGCCTGATCGCCGGGAGGAACTCCTGCTATACCCTCACGGAGTAGGCTCACTTCCATTGGTCCTGACCTTCCCCTAGTCAAAGGCCCGGAACTTTTCACCCACTCCAGGCTTCACCGAACGTCGAAATTCGTGATCGCCACCGGCTCACCGTCCGCCTTGAGAGTCGCGATGTAGGTGCCGCCTTTCAAGCCCCCCGGAACGAAGCAATGCGTCGTGCCAGAACGCATGAACTCGCTGGCGCTCCAGACCGTGTGGCCGGTGATAGCTTCCTCGAGCCACACCGTTCCAACCTGCTGGCCCCACCCGCAGTGCCTGGGCAGATGCACGATGATCGCGGGCTGATCGCTCAGGAGGATGGACCGAAGCTGCGGCGGCTCGGGGTCGTTCATCTGCGCCGCCCGGGTCCCATAAATCTCGGCCGACTTGCAACCGGGGAACAGGGCCAATGCCACCGCCATGAACCAGACCCGCAGGTAAAACGTTTTCTTCATGTTTCGATTTGCCGGCCCGGCCAGCCTAGCCCCCGGGCATCCAAGCCCGCGCGAGAGACCGCCTCAGCCAACCGGTACAATACTACCTCCCCACGCGTTTGGTGTCCATGTTTTACCGGGTTTGCCCCGGTCACCCGGAACCGTGGACACCCAGCCTCACCCGCCCGCGAACACCAAATGAACGTCGACCTTCACCCGGTGGTTGACAGCCCCTGCCCTCTCGTTATGCTCCTTCTCCAATGAAGAACTTGCTCTTTTCCCTGTTCATCGCCGCGGCCACGGCCACCGCCTCCGCGGACGACAAGAAAATCGTCTTTCTCGCGGGACCGCCCAGCCACGGACCGGGTGAGCACGAGCATCGCGCCGGATGCCTGCTGCTGAAGTCATGCCTCGACCACGTGCCCGGCGTCACGGCCCAGGTCTTTAGCAACGGCTGGCCGCAGGATGCGGCGGCGGCCTTCGCGGGCGCGGCCACGATTGTGGTCTATAGCGACGGCGGCGGCGGCCATCCCTTGCTCCAGGGAAACCACCTGGACACCATCGGCGCGCTGGTGAAAAAAGGCGTCGGGTTTGTTTGCATCCATTACGCCGTCGAGCCCACCATCGAGAAAGGCCAGAAGGAATTCCTGGATTGGATGGGCGGCTGCTTCGAGATCAACCGCTCCGTCAACCCGACCTGGACGGCCGACTACCAGAAACTCCCGTCGCACCCGATCGCCCGCGGCGTAAACCCGTTCAAGACCATGGACGAATGGTATTTCTACATGCGTTTCCGCGACGGCATGGAATCGGTCACCCCGATCCTCACCGCGGTCGCTCCCGCCAGCACGATGAACCGCCCCGACGGCCAACACGAAGGCAACCCAGCCGTGCGGGCGTCCGTGAAGAACGGCGAACCGCAGCACATGGCCTGGGCCTGTGAGCGCGCGGACGGCGGCCGCGGCTTCGGCTTCACCGGCGGCCACTACCACAAAAACTGGGCCAACGACGACGTCCGAAAACTGGTCCTCAACGCCATCCTCTGGACCGCAAAGGTCGAAATCCCTGCCGACGGCGTCACCAGCCAGGTCACCCCCGAGCAGTTGAAGGAAAACCTCGATCGCAAGGGCCGATGATCCAGCGCGAGCTCACTTTGTAACGGTTTCCTCGCGGCTCGCCGGCGGGATCGGCTCCTCCTCCAATCCCATTTCGGGCATGACGGTCGCCACCCTGCTGCTGGTGTGGATCTGCTACCACACGGGCAGAGTGAAGCGCCGAGGCGCGGCTTAGCCCGATCCAGGCCCGAAAATCGTTGCCCGACCCGGGTGGAGCGGTTCACAATGCCGGGCATGACCCGATTTTGGTTGTCCCTCAGTTCAGCTTTCCTGCTCACCGCATGCCCGGCCACCGCCCGACCAGCCCCTGCGGCGAGCCCGGTCATTCGCGTGGCCTGCATCGGCGCCAGCATCACCTACGGGGCGGGTATCATCGAGCGGGAAAAGCACTGTTACCCGGCGCAAATGCAAGCCCTCCTCGGGGCGGGCTACGAGGTGCGCAATTTTGGGGTCAGTGCCCGCACGATGTTGAAGCACGGCGATTTCCCCTACGGGAACGAAAACGCTTACCGGGAAGCGCTCGCGTTCAACCCGGACGTGGTGGTGATCGATTTGGGCGGCAATGACAGCAAGCCGCAAAACTGGAAATACCGGGAGGAATTCGCCGCCGACACCCGCGCGTTCGTGGAGTCCTTTAAAGCCTTGCCCGCCAAACCCCGTGTGCTGCTGTGTCTCCCCATGCCGGCCTTTGCCGTGATGTGGGGCATCAACGACGAAGTCATCTTGAAGGAGGAGATCCCGATTCTGCGGCAGGTGGCCTTCGAGACCGGGACCGAACTGGTGGATTTGCACACCGCGTTCCTGGGCAAGGAGACGCTCCTGCCCGACCATATCCACCCCAACGCCGAAGGGGCGGCGTTGATGGCCCATGTGGTTGGTTCGGTTATTGGTTTCAAACCCGATCCCGGGTTCGATGTTGAAACGTCACTGGCCGCCCAGGGGGTCTCCCTGGCGGTGTCTTCCTTCCAAGGGTATCGCCAGTTGACGTTCCCCCTGGAAGACGGCCGTCAATGCACGGTGGTCCGGCCCTGGCGGGTGGCCTCCGGTCGGCCCTATGCCTGGCGTGGTGAGTTCTTCGGCCACGAGCCGCAAACCGACCTGGCCTTGCTGGCACACGGCTACCACGTCGTCTATGTCAACGCCCAAAACCTCTTCGGCAGTCCGCCGGCCATGGCCATCTGGGAGCAATTCCGCGCCCGGCTGGGAAGGGCCGGCCTGAACGGGAAGATCGCGCTCATCGGCATGAGCCGCGGCGGCTTGTATTGCTACCATTGGGCAGCGATCCACCCTGAAACGGTGGCCGTGCTCTATGGCGACGCGCCGGTTTGCGACTTCAAGAGTTGGCCCGGCGGCAAGGGCCGGGAGACGGCCTCCCAGGGCGACTGGGCAGGACTCAAGCAATGCTACGGGTTCAAGGACGACGCGGAGGCCTTTGCCTTCAAAGGAAACCCCGTGGATATCCTCGAACCCTTGGCCAAGGCCAAAATTCCGATCATCCATGTCGTCGGCCAGGCCGACACGGTAGTCCCGGTCACCGAAAACACCGACCTCATCGAGAAACGGTACCGGGAACTGGGCGGGACCATTAAAGTCATTCGCAAACCGGGAGTGGAGCATCATCCCCATAGCCTCGCCAACCCCGAGCCCATCGTGGATTTCATCCTGGGGCACCAATCCTGAAGGTGATGGGGTCCTGGAATAATGACACCTTTCCGTGCTCATGGCGCCTCCTGGTCGAGCGATCGCCGCAAGCAGTCGCGAAGTTGAGCACCCGCCGCGACGGGCGGCGCTCGACCCGGCTCACCACCTGGGTCACCCGCATAGAGTAGCCCATGGCCAGCCGCTCCCCCACCCAGCGCAGCGTCAACCTCGTCTGCCGCCGCAACCACCAGGCCAGTAACAACTTCTCCGCCGCCCTTTGGGCAAGGCCCGGAGTTCAACGGCGGTCCGGTCCACCGCTTCTTTCAGGATCCTTTTACCAAAGACACCGCGCAGGCTCAGACCGCCCTCTGCAGCCACCCGCCGGCCAAGCCATCCAACGCACCGGAGGGCTGCCAGCGCGCCAAGCCACTAACTACCAGCTAAACTGTTAGGATAAATGAACGAATCTATGGTCGAACCCCTTCGATTATCACACCTTTGCTTGGCAGGTTATATATTAAGCACTGGCCGTCCTCTCACAGCCATTATTAAAATAGTAAAGGACAAAGCCATTTACTACAATCAATACAGTTAGCTCCAGGCAGAATGTCACCATTTGATATCTGTGCATCCTTCTTAATTCTATATCCCATCTGGCTTTGGTCTCGGGTGATGGATGAAACGTAAAGTCATGGTGCGCACCTAATCGTTCATGCTGCCTGTAGGATATATCAACAACAGCGCCGTGCGGATAGGGATTGCGCAGCGTGAAATAGGCTAACTCCATGAACAGTACCACACCAACGGCAATGAGCTTAAGAATGCGTTGTATCATAGCGCCAAGATCGTTATTAGCGTATGGTCTAATGCCAGAAGGCCAAAAGACAGCACTCAATTATCACAAGGAGTGAAGGAAGAATTAAACCAAGTGAGCACACCACGAGCTTTCGACGCCATCGTAACACCATTAGTAATGAGTTAAGCACGACAATGGTTGGCATACCTGGGACATAGACCATCCAGAACTTAACAATTCCGGATATTCCCCATTCCGGTCCCTTCGAGCGCTCTAACTCAAACAGCAAGCCCATATTTGCAAAAAACACTACCAATGGCAAGACGACGCCAAGCAGAATCTTGGGGATTGCCCCTACCTTATCATCGTTACTTACTGCGGTAGTGAAGTGAAGGGGTCGCCTAGAATAATGACACATTTTTGTGGTCACGGCATGGCCTGGTGGAGCGATCGCTGTAATCGGTCGCGAAGTGGAGCCACCCGCCGCGACGGGCGGCGCTCGACCCGGCCAAAGCCATTGGGGTCAGATCTTTTCATAGAGACAATTGGCTTTCGATGGCAGCCAGTCCGCCGGACAAGGCAAAGTCCCGAGCCAGCCGGTGCGCGAGGCGCGCCAAGGTCTGGCTCACCACCGCGTAGTCCAGTCTACCGGCCAACCGGCCGAACTCGGGTAATCTCCGCCGTCCGGCTCCCCTCCCGAGCCACCAGGCAGCTTCCCGCCTCCAGTCCTCATGGCACTTCACTACGCCTACCCAGTTCTCCCTGCCGGCCTGTTCCAAGAAATGAAAACCATCCGTGTCCCCGTGGAAGGTCTCCTCGCGTTCGTTCCCGCGGGCCGGGTCTTGATAGCGCCCGCCGGGTCGTGCCATGCTTAGCCCCCGTGTCATGAACTCATCAAAACCGCGACGCCCGCCCCAGTCAAGCCCCAAAGATAGGCCGCCGCTACCGAACCCATTAACGCAGCGCGATTGCGTGGAATCCCAGGCGTGGTGGGCGCGTGCCGTTGCCTGACTTTAGCCTTCATCGCTTAGAGAAGTGTTTTCCGCGGCCATTCCGTCGTCCCCCAGCCTCCCGTTGGGCAGCCCCAGAAATCGGCGGGTGTCCTCTGGTGGTCTTCCTCCTGTTCGTGGCTTCGGGCGCGTCACTATCAACCGCCTCGGCCCCAGCCGCTATAACCCAACCGGCCGGCCCAATCCGAGCGACCTACTCAACACTGGGCGGCATGGCAGGCCACCTGATGCCCGGGCTCGATCTCGCGCAAAGCCGGCGCCTCCGTCTGGCACCGGGCCTCAGCCACCGGGCAGCGCGGGTGGAAGGGACAGCCACCAGGGGGGTGGATCGGCGAGGGCACGTCCCCCGCGAGCATGATCCGCCGGCGTTTCGAGTCCGGGTCCACCACCGGCACCGCCGAAATCAGCGCCTGGGTGTAGGGATGCTTGGGTGACCGGCAGGTGGTTTTGGCTTCTCCCGCTTCCACGATCCGGCCGAGATACATCACCAGGATGCGGTGGCTGAGATGCCGGACTACGGCCAAGTCGTGAGCCACGAATAGATAGGCGATCCCGTGCTCCTGCTGCAAATCCCGGAGCAGATTGACGATCTGGGCCTGGACCGAAACGTCCAGTGCGCTGACCGGCTCGTCACAGACGATCAGCTTGGGTTCCACGGCCAGGGCGCGGGCGATGCCGATGCGCTGGCGCTGGCCGCCGCTGAATTCGTGCGGAAAGCGCCGCGCGTGCGAAGCGTCAAGGCCTACGTCCTGGAGCAGGCTCTCCACCCGCTGCCGCCGGGCTGCGGCGCTGGGCGCGAGCCGGTGGATGTCGAGGGCTGCGCCGATAATGTCCCCTACCCTCGCCCGGGGATTGAGTGACCCGTAGGGGTCCTGAAACACCATCTGGAACTTGCGCCGCCGGGCGCGGAGCTCAGGCCCCTTCAACTGCGCGAGGTCCTCACCCTCGAACTCGATCCGACCCGCCGTGGGCTCGACCAGGCGGACGACCGCGCGTCCGAGAGTGGTCTTGCCGCACCCGCTTTCGCCGACCAGGCCCACAGTCTCGCCGGGAGCGATGGTGAAACTGACACCGTCCACCGCTCGCACGAACCCCTGGGGACGAACCCATGAGCCCCGGTGGGCCGGGAAATGAACTTTGAGGTCCTTAACTTGGAGCAGGGGTTGGCTCATGATGCGGGATGGGAATTCAGGCGTTCCAGGCGGAAGGGTTCCACCACGGGCAACGGACCCAGCGCCTAGGTTCGACCTCGATTAGGGCCGGAGCGAGTTGGGTGCATTCGGGTTGGGCCCGCGGGCAGCGCGGGTGGAAGCGGCATCCGCCCGGGAACCCGCCCAACCGCGGCACGGCCCCGGGGATGGTCGCGAGCCGGTCGACCTCGGTGTCCAGGCTGGGAACGGAATGCAACAGCGCCTGGGTATAGGGATGCAGTGGACGCTTCAATAATTCGCGCGCGGGGGCGGTTTCCACGATCTGCCCGGCATACATGACCGCCACCTCGTCGGCGACGTCCCCGACCAGGCCGAGGTTGTGGGTAATGAGCAGGATGGCCATGCCGAATTGCCGCTGCAGTTCGCCGAGCAATTCGATGATTTGGGCTTGGATGGTGACATCGAGTGCGGTGGTCGGTTCGTCTGCCACCAGCAACTTCGGGTGCGGCGCCAGCGCCATGCCGAGCATCACCCGCTGCTGCATGCCGCCCGAGAGCTCGTGCGGGTAATTTCGGATGCGCAGCTCCGGCGCGGGAATCCCCACCAGTTTGAGCAGGCGGACCACCTCGGCATCCGTGGCCGCCTCCGGCCGGTGCAACTGGAGGGCCTCTTTTATCTGGCTGCCGATGCGGTAGACCGGGTTCAGGGAAGCTCCGGGTTCCTGAAACACGTAGCTCACCACACCGCCCCGGATGTTCCGCAACGGGGCAGCCTTCATCTTCAACACGTCGTGGCCTTCCAGGAGAATCTCGCCTCCGGCGTAGACCGCGGGTGGGCTGGCCATCAGCCGCGCGATCGAGAGCGCGGTCACACTCTTGCCGGATCCGCTCTCGCCCACCAGGCAAAGGGTTTTCCCCGGCTCCAGCGAGAGGGAGACGCCGTCCACGGCGCGCAGCGCGTTGGGACCACGGCCAAAGTCAATTTGCAGGTTCCGAATTTCCAGTAGTGACATGACAATCTTTATGGCAGCGAACGGCGGCCAACCGTCTTTTCCCTGTGGCTCCCGGTTGGCTTCGTTCCGTTCGGTAAGCGCCACTTAGTGGGTGGCCTTGATACGGGGATCAATCCAGCCATACGTCAGGTCCACCACCCAGTTGGCGCCCACCACCAGGGTGGCGCTAAACAGCACCGTGCCCATAATCATCGGCGGGTCCAGGTTGAACACGCTTTGCACCGCAAGCGTGCCAATCCCCGGCAGCGCAAAGACATTCTCGGTAAACAACACGCCGCCGAGCATCCCGGCTACGTCCATTCCGAGGATGGTGATCACCGGGATCAGAGCGTTGCGGAGCGCATGTTTGAACAGGACGCGGGTTTCTGACGCCCCCTTGGCGCGCGCCGCCCGGACATACGGGCGGTCGAGCACTTCGACCATGTTGGTGTGGATAAGACGGGCGTAGTAACCGACGGAGAGGAGCGCCAGGGACGCGGCAGGCAGAAGCAGATCGCCAAAATGCCGGAAGAAGCCAATCGGGAACCATCCCAGTTTGTAAGCCAGCCAGTACTGCATCATGCGCGCCAGCCAAAAAGCGGGGAGCGACAGGCTGAGCGTGGCCGCCACGAGCGTGGTGCGGTCAAACCAGGAGTCGCGGAACCGCGCCGTCAACGCGCCCAAGGGCACCGCGATCACCATCCACATCACACCCGCGAGGGCAGCCAGCGCCGTCGTGGTGGGAAGCCGGGTGAGGATGGCTTCGGCGACCGGTTGATCGGTCACATAAGAGTGGCCGAGGTCGCCCCGCGCGAGTTGGCCGAGGTAGAGGCCAAACCGCCGCCAAAGCGAGTCATCCAGATGGTACTTGGCATGGATTTCCCGGATCACCTCCGGCGAGGCTTTGGAACCGGCGATGACCCGGGCGACGTCGCCGGGGACGGCATTGAGCAGGAAGAACGTCAGGAACGCCGTGCCCAGCAGGGTAAAGAACGACCATAACAACCGCTGACTAAGGCGCAGTATCATGGGAAATCAGGCGCAGGTGGCTGAGTCGATCCTCGGTCGATCCACATCCGCGAGTAGCGAAAGTACACCACGGGATGCAGGTGAACCCCGCGCAGCCAGGGTTGTCGCAGCGCGTAGAAGTTCGGGTGATAGAGGAATACACAGGGCGCGTCATCCACGACCATCTGTTCCGCGGTCTGGTAGATACGGAGGCGGCGGTCCGGTTCCGGGCAGGTCGCCGCTTCCGCCAGTAAGGCATTCACTTTGGGATTGTTGTAAAAGGTAATATTCTGGCAGCCCGCTTCGACAATCCGGTTCCCGTTGAACAAACTATCCAGAAAGTCGCTCGGGTCGGGATAGTCCTGTCCCCAATCCATAACCCCGCACTGCACCGTCTTTCGGCGGCCCATGCTGTCAATATAGGCCGGCAGCGAGACGGGGTTTAATTGGGCCTTAATGCCAACTTGCGCGAGGTCATATTGAATCGCGGCCCCTACCGGCGACTCACCCGCCACCACCCAAAGTCGGCAGGAAAACCCCTCCGGATAGCCAGCGGCGGCCAGCAACTGGCGCGCACGCGCAGGATCGTAGGGATGTCCGGTCAGGTTCGTATTGAAGCCCGGTATGCCGGGGGGCAGAACTCCGATGTTGGGCAAGGCCGTATGGTGAAGCAATCGGATGATCTTGTTCCTATCGACGGCATAGCTCATGGCGCGCCGCACCTGGAGGTTCGTAAACGGCGCCATCTCCGTGTTCAGGAACAGATACCACGTTTCGGCCGCCGGAATGCTCTCCACCAGCCCTCGCCAGCGAGTGCTACGCTCGATCCGAAGGAAGTCCGGCAACGGGATGCCCGGGTCCAACGTGATATTGGCAATATCCAATTCTCCTCGCTCGAACATCATGAGGTGGGAGGCCTTGTCGCCCCCCTCCAACACCTCGATGGCATCGAGATAGGGTTGGTCCGATCCGGCAAAGTACGGGTTGCGCTCAAACCGCATTTTGACGCCCCGGCACCACTGGGTAAGCTGGTAAGGCCCGGTTCCCACCGGATGCGACGTGAAGGCGGATCCGAACCGTTCGACCGCCTCGCGGGGCACCAGCAACGCGCCCGGAAGGGTAAGAATATAGAGGAAAGTCGGGTCGGGCACTGTCAGTTCAATGACCAGGGTGTCGCGGCGCGGCGCCCGGAGACCTCGAACATGCAAGGCCTTGCCGGCTCGAAAATCCTTCGCGCCGGCAATCCCTTCAAAAAAACTCTCGGTCTGCGAGGCCAGCTTCGGATCCAGATTGCGCTCGAGCGAGAACACGAAATCGGCGGCCACCACTTCGCGCCCGTTGGAGAATCGGACCCCGGGCCGCAAATGAAAGGTGTAAACCCGCTGGTCGGCTGACACCGCCCAATCCTGGGCCAGACACGCCACCACGTTCACTCCGTCGTCGTATTCGACCAAGCCTTGATACAACTGCATGACGAAGGGAAGGCTGGTGCCATCAAAAGCCAGGGCGGGATCGAGCGAACTGACGTCCGCGGGCAAGGCCAGCCGCAACGTCCCGCCGCGCTTGGGGGTCCCCAGCTCCGCCATGCCCCCAGCAAGCGGCCGGGCGACCACCAGGCCGATGGCCACGGCGAGCAGTGCGGCTCGAACCTCGCGTTGTGAAAACCCCTTCATGATTCAATCCACCTTCGGTCGAAACGATACGCCCACCTCGGCGCCCGGAGCGGTCCTTGGTGCCAGGCTGGGCGCCAACCAGAGACGAAGCAGTGGGCCACCAGCGTCCGAGTGAACTGCTGAAAGGAGCTTGAGTGCCGGCAAGCTCCGGCCATCGACCGGCCGGCCCCTGTAGAATGCCCGGTCTCAGATGTCATAGTCGTTGCTTGGGATCCACGATTTCCTGCAAGCCCTGCCCCAACAGGTTGAAGGCCAACACGGTGAGCACAATGGCCAGGCCGGGCACGATGACCAAATGCGGGTAGGTGATGAAATAGGGCTGCCCCTCGGCGATCATGGAACCCCACGTCGGCGCAGGGGGCGGCACCCCCACGCCGAGATAGCCTAGACCGGCTTCCAGCAGGATGGTGTTGGCGGTGCTCATCACCGCCAACACGATGACCGTGGGCAGCAAGTTCGGCAGGATGGAACGTAAGAGAATCCGGGCGTCGGAGGCGCCGAGGGCCCGGTCGGCCAGGACAAAGTCCCGCTCCTTGAGCGCCAATACTTGCGCGCGCACCACCCTCACCATGCCCGGCCAGCAGACGAAGCCGACGATCAGAAACACGCTCACTGCGCCGCGTTTCATGGTGAAATCCAGGAAATGCCACGCCAGCCAGCCCGGGTGCGGGTGGATAGTCCGTCCGCCGACGTCCAGCAAACCGGCAAAGGCAATGGCCAGGAGGATTGCGGGAATGGTTAGGTTCATCTCCGTGAACCGCATCAAGAGGAGATCCCGCTGGCCGCCGTAGAAACCGGCGATCAGGCCAACCGTCACGCCGATGACGGTGGCCGTGAGCATAGCGCCAATGCCAACCGGTAAGGACACCCGCGCCCCATAAACCACCCGTGACATCACGTCGCGCCCGAGATTGTCGGTTCCGAGCAGGTAAACACCCCCGGCGGAACGAGGCAGCCCGTCTCCATCCAGTCCTTGCTCATCCTGCTGATCCGGGTCGTGGAGTACGCGAAAACGGCTCAGGGCCGGCGCCGCCACGGCGAGCAGGGCGAAGGCGACCAGGATCGAAGCGCCCATGAACGCGAGCCGATTCCGGATCAACGCCTTCAGGCTGGTTCTCAACAAGGTTCTAGTCTCCATCCAGAGATCTGGTACGAATATATTCAGTCGCTAACCTGGTCCATCACGGGCCTGAACCTATCACCGGGTGGATGGGCCGTCAAAACATCGGCTCGAGGAACCTCTCCCTGTGGAAATGACCTTTGCCCCTGTCAGTCGCGTGGAGGTCGTTAACGCTGCCGCAGTCTGGCTGGCGGGGCGGGCTGAGCCGGCTCTGGGCTGAGCCCGGTCTTGACAACCAGTGCCTGGCCCGCAGACTTCAGAGGTGGTTGGCTACAAACACCTCGATCGCATCGTCGGATGGCACCACCGGACCACCGGCGGCGACGGCGAGCCACACGCTAATGGCCGCGCTCACGGCAGCCGGTTGCGGTCTCTTCTAGCCGCCCTGGCGGTCGTGCTTCTGCTCCTGGATTTACCCCTCGTCTCGGCGGGGCAAAGCGAGGACCTGGTGTTCTTGGAGCAAATGACGCGTGACGTGGTGCAGGCCTGCCGCATCCCACCGGGACAGTCAGTGAAAGGGTCTTCCACCAACTCCGTTGGGTTCACCCTCATCATGCCCGGCGGCAACGGGGGTTATCCCGCGTTTTGGGTGCGCGACTTCGCGATGTCGCTCGATGCGGGATGCATCGCACCGCAGGAAATGTCCAACCACCTCCAACTCATCGCCCGGTCGCAAAACGGCGCCGTAGCGGTCCATTTGGCCCATGGGTTGGTCCTCCCACCCTATGCCATTCCCGATCACATCGAGTTCGACGGCGGCGCGACGTTTTATCCCGGCACCTATGCGACTGGAACGAATCAGGGCAACGGCACTTATGGACTCCTGCCGCCGGCCGATGACTACTATTGGTTCATTCATGTGGCGTTTGAACTTTTTCGCGCTCAAGGCAGCGCCGCCTTTTTGTCCGAGAGTGCCGGCGCCATGAGGCTGATCGACCGGCTGGCGGCGGCGTTCGACGTGCCACCGACGGACCCGCAGACAGGGTTGTTCGAGACCAGCGCAACCAACCGCGCGGTCGGCTTCGGCTTCTGCGATGGGATCGATCTTACTGGGAAAGTCCTGTTCCCTTCGCTGCTGCGCTACCAGGCCGCAGGAGAAATGGCGGCGCTCTGCCGAGCCCTGGGCCAGCCGGACGCGGCGAACCGCTACCAGACAATCCGGCTTCAAATCTCGGCACACCTGGCCGGTGCTTTTACGGGGCCGGCCCGACTGGGCGGTTGGCTGGCGGCCGCCACCGGGATGGGCGACCAGGCGGACGTGTGGGGAACCTTGTACGCCCTGCATCTCGGAGCGATTTCAGGCGAGACGGCCAGCGCCGCCAGGGCCGCGATCCTCCATGGAGTGACCAACCAGAGCATCGCCTGTTATGGCGCGGTGCGCCACGTGCCCGCTACCCTGGATTACTCGGCCAGGTCCGCCTGGCAACCCACGACCGAAAGCCTCAATACCTATCAAAACGGCGCCTATTGGCACACGGCCACGGGTTGGCTGATCGAAGCGCTGGCGGCCACCAACTCCGCGCTGGCCGTCCAAGTATCCACTCAATATATCCAATACCTCCGCGACAACGATTACCGCCTCGGCAAGGGCCCCCAGGCGCCTTGGGAGTGCTTCTACCCGCCCACAGGCTACACTCAGAACGGCGTCTATATGACCTCGGTCACGGTGCCCTATGCGGTGATTTCGAGGCTGAAGCCCCGGAATGGCCCTTGGCAAGCGGAGACCCGCGGACGCGGGGAACCGCTCCCCAGCGGACGTGATTAGTGCGCACGGGATCTTTTTACCAGCGGCTGGATATATGGAACTGAGCGAGACAATCCAATGCCCCTATCGCGGCCAGAGCTTTGACCTCGTCATCGACGCCGGCTATCAGAATTGGCCAAGGGCCGGATTCCAGGTTAGAGTCCCGCGGTGAAGAACATGTGGATTGCACTACAGATTCTCGTCGTGGCGTCGCTTCTCGTCCTGGCCGGCTGCAAGGCCACACGGACGGGCTACGAGTCTGCGGCCTACCGGGTGGTTCGCTCCAACGGCAAGTTCCAGGTGCGCGATTACCCGGCATTGACCGTCGTGGAAACGCCCATGACCTCCAGCGGCAACGGCATGAACGGCAGTTTCAACCGCCTCTTCCGCTTCATCACTGGCGGCAACGAGACGGAGCAAAAGATCTCGATGACGACACCCGTGTTCATGTCGGGCAGCGGAACGAATGCGTCGATGGCGTTCGTGATGCCGGCCAAGCTGAAAACCGCAGCCGTGCCGAAGCCGAAGGACGAGCAACTACACGTGCGCGAATTGGAGGCTGGCCGCTTCGCCGTCCTCCCCTACAGCGGCGGGCGCAACGCCGACAACGAGGCACAGTCGCTCGCGCGCCTGCGTGTGTGGATGAAAGCGGAAGGGCTCAAAGAACTCTCGCCTCCGATCTACGGTTACTTCGACCCGCCCTGGACGCCCAAGTTCCTCCGCCGCAATGAGGTGATGGTGCGCACCCAGTTGGTGGAATGAAGGCATAGGGTCCAAACCATTGACCTAGCCGGCGTCAACCGTTTCGTGCACCCCCTTCACGGTCTCAACGGGGTCTCGAAGGTCTGCCATTACCAGCGCAGGGGGAGCCGCCCGGACGCGTTCTCCAACTCCTCCGCCAGTCGCCTTTTCGCCACGGCCCGATCCACCCTCCGCAAGCCTTGGAAACCGGCTCTTGGAAACCTCCTTGCCATTGGCACGAAACCGGGCATAGTAAAGCCCGCTTGAAGATTGTCAGCGCAGCGACAGAACCCACCGCCAGGGGAGAACTCTCACCCCAAAGGCGGCTGAAGCCGCGTAGGAACAACCGCATCACCGGCTGGCAATATTCTCGCAAATGCCCTAGGGGCAATGGTTAGGGCGCTTGGCGCAGCGGTTAGCGCGTCTCGTTTACAC
>TBL_comb47_HYPODRAFT_10002503_pt1 | contig 22633 bp, 36 predicted proteins | sample TroBogypolimnion_40_FD_10682 | JGI IMG/M metagenome (IMG submission 10682)
GAAGATACTGGAGGAACAGAATCATCAAACAAAACATCCATTCCTTGAGTGTAATCAAAAGATTCAACCCATTCGTTAGGAAATCTAGATCGATTATCCATCTCTTGCCATGTTAATGGTCTGTCTTTTGGAATTCTAAAATCTAATTTATTTGGTTTATTTGGCATTTATTGTTTTTGTATTTTGATTAGTTAGGAGAAACATATCCGGCATCTACATAACAAGGATCTACATAAGAATTCAATCTAATTGATATTGCTTTGTTGATATTTGATGTGTAAGAATCCATCAATTTATTCATTAAATCTAGATATCTCTGCGTCTCAGCCTCATACATATCAATTCTAGTGATATCGTATTGAATATTTTTTACTAACAATCTTCTATTAGTAATATTTGACCAGGAATATTTATTAGTGAATTTTAGATTAGAGTTATCTATGACTATATTCTCAATTATTGGAAAGTCTCCAGCAGAACACAAGAATCTTCTATTGAAGATAATTGCAGAATTTTCATTGGTAAATGAAGAAAAATCTGAGTAAGTTTTAGTTAAATGAGAATTTAGCTTAGAATCTCGAGAGAGAAGCTTAATCTTAATATTAGTAGAGAATAATCCTCTATTGTTTAGATCATTAAGAAAATCGTAAGCTATTTTTAGAAGTAAGCCATCCACTTTTAGTCCTATTTATTCTATATATCAAGAATAAATGAAGACTAAGGAATTGTTTCTATTTTAGTTATTGGGTGTATTTCCCAAACGGTGTGTCTCCAGTGATTTCCTTTTCCTTTGTCAATTGTGCTATTGGATTTATGTTCGTCGTCTCTGAATAAATATCCATAAACTCTAACATGTTTTCCAATCAATTTTTCTAAATCTTCGGTAGTCCCTAAAGTTGATCGGAATCTTGGAGTAGCTTCAACTATAACCGAATTTTCTTGATTTTTAAGTTTTAAATCATGTAGATCTTTTTTTGAGATTTTAGAAACATCTCCGATAGAATTTTGAACAATATAAATATGAGTGTCTTTATAAATTGAGCTATGACAATTACAAGATTCAGATCCACCATCTTGAATATCAAGAATGTACCCTTCAATATAAACGGCAGTATCCCAAGTCATAGAATTTGTTACCGTCAAATTCATCATAGTAGCAAATGGTAAAGCTGTATATTTTGTAGGTGCAGTTCCTCTGTTTTTAAAAGAATCAATCTTTCTATGATTAGCTTTTGCCTCCGAAGTTCCTTTGGTATCTCCAGTAACTGGGCAGGTATTTTGAGAATATGTTATCGATGAAACGATAATCAATAAGAATAGAATTATTTTTTTCATAATTATTATATGCCTGTTTTTGATATTAATTCTGGAAAGAAGAATGATATTTCATTTATAGCATTTTCATTGCTATCTGAACCATGAATAGCATTTTTTCCTATTTCCGATCCATAAAGATTTCTGATAGTTCCGGATTCTGCTTTTGTAGGATCTGTATCTCCTATCAAATCTCTGAAATCTTCAACAGTTGAATCTGAATTTGATTGTAAAGCTAAAACAACTGATCTTCCGGAAGTCATAAAATCGATCAAAGATTCATAAAAAGGTTTTCCTTTATGTACCTCATAAAATTTTTTAGCTTCATCATCGGTTATTTGATGATGATTGATTCCTAATATATTGAATCCGGAATTTGCTATTCTTCTGAGAATTGATTCGGTGTGTCCGTTAGCAACTGCATCCGGTTTGATTATGCTAAATGTGTAACTCATTTTATTTCTTCGTATATTTCTTTTAGTTTTTGAACATTTCCGTATATGATACCGGATTCATCGAAAATATGTAAATGTGATTGTTCTCGATAATCTTCCATCCAGAATATATATTTGAAACCAGAATTAACAAGAATTTTTGTACACATTTTACAAGGAGAAAGAGTTAAAAGTACAATGTAATTTTCCGGATCGTGTTCTCTAAATTTAGAAATCATATTCACTTCGGCATGTATAAATCCAGATTGTCCAGGTTCTAGTGAATCCTCTTCAGTTCCAGTTGCTTCATTTATAGGTGCACCTGCATAGGATCCATTATATCCAAAAGATGCAATTTTTATAAAGTTTCTATGTATAGCCATACAAGATACTTTAGTTGTAGATGCATTTGATAGATATGAAATTTCTTTTAGAATCTTAAAAAAAGTATCTATTTTATGACATGAACGAATTTTCAATCTTTCTACTCTTTCTTCCATAATGGTTTAACTAGCTTAGTCTTAATTCTTATTCCTTCTATTTCTTTATTTATTGAATCTGCTATTCGGATATTTTCTCTATCATCATCATAAAAGATAAAGTCTCTAAATCCCATTTTAATGAATTCTATAAATGCCTGTTTTTTCTTCTCAGCAACAGATCCGGTGAATTTTAATTTAGGATCATTAATTGCAAATATGTATTGAGGATTGATATTTACTCCATTATGAAGAAGAAATTGATAAATCAATTCTCTATCATCTCTAGCGGTTATTATACCAACTCTTCTTTCTGATTTCAAAGCCTCAAGAAGAACTTTGAATATCTTATCAACTATTTTTCCTGCTTTAAGAATGTCTAGATTTGTAAAATCAGAAAAGTCCATTTTGTGATGTGGCTGTTTTTCAAATTCGTTAAATTGAGCAGGTGTCAATTCAAAGGTTTCTGATGTTTGAGTATCAGTCACACGAATAAAAGATTTGGTCACAACAAGACAATCGTCTACATCAAATACAGTAATTGATTGGTATTTTCCGGGTCTTTTAGGATCTACATAATCAGTATATTTTAAAAATTTTGACATTTTATTTTGTATTTTTTATATGCTTACTAAAAATCAAAGGATTCAGTCGCTTTTGCGGCCAAATCCTTCATTTATCGTATAAGCTTTGGTATTATTTACCTAAACTAGAAGTCAATCTTCCAATAGCCGAACCCCAATCATCGTCTTTTACTTTTGAAATTAAACCATCAATTACTTTGTTAGCAATTTTTTCATCGTAATCATCCGGATGAGCTTTTTTCAAAACTGCTTCGGCATATTCTCTGAATGATTTTTCATCAGTAACATCCTTTTCGTTAACCTTACCATCTTCTTTTGCAATTTTCTTAGAGTCGGTCTTTTTAATTTCCTCTTTAAGAGTTTTGATATAAGAATTGAATTGGTCAAGCTGTTCTTCTGTCAAATCAAGTATTGATTTAGCATTGAATTCTTTTAATTTAGCTTCGTATAGAGAATTGAATTTTTCAACTTTAGAAGCATTAACATTATTCTCAAGAACGGCTTTATGTTCTTTGATAAAATCTGAAAATTTTTGCATTTTTTGTTTTTTTTATTTTATCAAGCTCTTATGGCTTGTTTTATTATTTATCTTCATCCCCAAGAGCTGGCCAGAATGGGTCTATCAATACGATTTGAGATCCTCTGAACATCCAATTCTGTGAACCGAAATCAATTACCTCTGGATATTTCTTTATATGTCCTTTAAGGAATGATAAAATTGACTCTAAATCACCTGGTTTGGCTTTTGAATATTTCTGAATGACTAGTTTTAATTTAGCAAAAAATAAATCATCATTTGATCTATTATGTTGAATATTAGGAAATTCTTTCGAAAATAGAATATCGTCAATATCATCTTTAAAATTCTTTGGTGCTGGTTTAAGAGATTCCATCCAAACTGCAATAATCCATCTATTTTCTTCTATCGCACGAACTCTCATTATTTTTTTGATCTTCGGAATCAATGCATTACTCTTATTATCCATACAGAATGATAAGAATCGAGTCATTCCTGGATCATTTTTTGGAGCATATATTTTTATGACTCCACCTTTAGGATCTTTCAAAACTTCAGCAGATGCACCTCCAGCAAAACCAACGGCACCTTTAGATTTGAGGATATCAATATACTCATCCATATCTGCAACCGTAAAAGGTTCTTCATCAGAAAATTTAGATAGCATTGTATTAATGCTTTCGAAAATAAAGTCTTTAAATTTTAAAAATATCATTTTTAAGTTATTTTTTTAAGTTGAAATCTCTCCTCTAATTTAGTTCCATCTGGTTTAGAATAAACTACTTTAGTTGGAAAAACTTCATAAATTCTTCCTTTAAACTTCTTTGTATATTTTGCTCCTTTTCCAGGCTTCAAGTATGCAATAGTACAATGTGGATGGTAATCTGGAAAATCTGTGGTATGTGGCATTTTTGAAAGTTCTGCATTTATCTTGTATAAAAAAGGAGCTTCTACATCAAGTTTAAGAACTTCATATTTATTATTTGTAAAAATTGAAGGATTTCCAAGTCCCATAGATTCAATTCCTTTAGATGATGCATCTAAAACATCATCATCTTTAATTTCATCAGAATGAAGACCGTATAGCAATGTAACATGAGGTTCGGTTTCTAGACCATATCCTTTTTCGTCGAATATGTCATCTGGATCAATGTCTTTATGTAGAATTTTCATTTGAGGAAAATCAAAATAAAGCATTGAACATCCATAAGAGTATTTTCCTTTAGCTTCATTTAAAGCCTTTTTAGATTCGTTTAAAAACTCTTCTAAACTTGGTATGTATTTAATCTCTATTTTCATATTAAGACATAGTCAATAGATAATTAAGCTTATGCATTTCTGTGATAATCTCATCTATTATATTTTGAATTTCTGGACTATCTTTATAAACAGCTTCACGGAAAGAAGTAAAATTAGAAACTCCGATAGTAACAAATTCTGCAACATTAACCTCTTTAAGGTTTTGTAAAGGTGCAGATGCAGTAGGAGTATAGCTTACTCTTCCGTGCTTACCCATACAAACTTCAACTAACCCATCTAATTTTTCTAGAAAATTTTCATAAAATTCGCCAAGTGCTTTATGTTGATCTCCTACTTCAGTTTGCCAATGAAATAAGTGGATTTGATTTCTTAACCAAAGGCCGTACATAGCCATATCTGATTTGCTTTGTTTTGAGGTGTATTGTGCAGATTCTGTTAAGAAATCGTCGTAAGACTTAATTTTCATATTGTTGTTTATTTTTTAATAAGGTGCGCTTAAATATGTTTGATATATATCATCGCCATTAATCGTGATAGATCCAGATTTCATATAATCTTGTCCAAATCCTCCAGATCTTTCATGTTTTAATTTAGTTCCTTTTTTAAGAGTAACTTTCTTTCCATGAATATCTTTTCCCGTCCAATCCATTTTTAATTCAAAAGTTCCAGCGCTATCCTCATTTATAAATGGAGTTCTAGAGATACTTTTTAAGTATTTTTTCTCTTCGTCATTAAGCTTAGGTTCGATAAGTTTATACCATTTTCCTTTTTGTGCCCAATTTGACAATTTCAAAAAAGCCATAACTTCCGGATCGTCTTTTAATTTATCTATAATGCTTTGTACCGCTTTATCTTTTTTACGTTTAGCCCACCATGCTTTTAAATCATCAATAGGATGGAAACCATCTCCTCCACCAGCAGCAGCCATTTGGCCGATAAGAATTCCATTAACTATAGCTGCTTGCATTATTACTAATAGAGCTAATGAACTATCTTCATTGAGCATTTCTTCTTGTTCATTTACGAATTCTTCGAATGTTTTTAAGTCTTTCATATTATTGATCTATAAATTCTCCGTTAAGGAATCTTATGAGGATTTTGTCTGTGGGATTAACATTAAAATTTCCGTTGATGAAAATTTCATATGAATCACTGGCATATTTACCAATACCGTACAATTCAGAAACTTTGGTGAACCTTTTTTCTATATATTCGTGAGAAAACCTAATAATTATTGCTGTTCTTTTGTTATAAAATCCTAGAGGTCTANTATGCTCTCGAATTTCATTAGGATTAGCGTCGATTATGGATTGAGGAGTTGGCCATTTATGAAAAAATTCATAAATGACTTTTCTTACATGTCTATTGCTAGTTTGATTTAACATTATGCAACCGACTAGCATTTGAAATTCATTATGAGCAAATTCTTGTTGAATAAGTGCCATGTTATAATTTTATCTTTTAGGTTTCTTTTCAGGAACTGGTGTAGGAATGTATGAAGATATGGAATTTTCTACAAATTCATCAGTAAACCAATAAGGTTTTGAAGATGATTCTTTATTCCATACGACTTTCATGTAATGAGTCTTATAAGCATAATATTTTCTATAAGATTCTGTTGTGCTATCAGATTTATAACAATCCGGAAGAGCTTTTGCAAAAAGAGTTAAACCTATAGAAGGCAAATTTGGTGGATTTTGTTTCATCCATTCAAGTATTGCTCTTATTGAATGTTGTTTGTTTTTCCATCTATTGAAAAATTCATCACATAGAGATTCAGTGCATTCAATAAGCCAATTAAAATTTTCAATTGAAGTTCTAGTCCATATCGTGCAAGGATGATTGACGTGAGTTACGCCATAAGGCCAATCAGATCCATCTTCTTTTTTTCGAGGCCATCCGGCAAAAAGCAGATCTACTTCTGATTGTTTATCCGGAATTTCTTTTTTTCGAGTTATTCCTATGGTAGAATAATAGGCAGCTGCCAACATTTGAGCATGCTCAACTATCATTTTTGGAACGTGTTTATCACAATGGTATTTAGCAGCAATTATTGGATTTTCATCAAGTACAAAAATATTCATATTATTTATATGTTGAAATAATTAACTTTAGATGAATAAATAAAAGGATGTTAAAAAGTTTTGAGAAACTTTATATATAGAACATACCGAACCAAAAAAAAACTTATCTATAATGGAATTCAAACCTTATAAAACTAAAGATGGTACTAACATCTTCATTAAATCAACAGATAAACTTAAAATTGGTACTGATATTTATACGAAAAATGAAAGGAATGAATATCAAATAATCGATAAACCAGCAATAATCGAATTTGGTATTTCAATTGACATTATAGATGGCAAAATTGCCGCAGTAAAAACTACCTAAAAAAGAGGTTGAAGTCTAATTTCAGTTGTAATCATTTCTTTAGGTTTACAAAAATCAGAAAAGGAAAACATTGGATCCATTAAAGTGTCTAATTTATTTTTGATTTCTGCATATTGCTTGTCTATCCATTCTTCTCGAATCTTTGGATTCTTTAGCTTTTCATAGATATTTTTTAATTCATCTTCGTTAGAGAAATAGAATTCTCGATTGTCAAAAATGATTCCAGTAGTATCACATTCGGTAAAAACAACAACTGGACATCTAGCAGATATACAATCATAAACTGTTTTGTTGATATATTTGTTTGTTGAATTTCCTTTTCCTACAAAAATGTATGCTAAATGAGAATTTAGAGTCTCATAGAATTCTTTCTTGTATATTCCTCTATCTATCAAATTAACATCTGTACGATCTATATTTAATTCAGAAGCTCCAGGTCCTACAATATCTGTAGGAATTTCTTTGTTGATAGGACCAAATATTTTAGGAAGAGCTTTTAATCTTCCTTTTGCAACTGATCCTCCGAGATATCCGATAAATATAAGTCTATCTATGGTTGCCTCTTTAGTAAGATATGAATATTCGGAATATTCCTGCCATACATTGAAAAGTATAGCATCTGAAACATATAGAGTTCTTTCCGAAATTCCTTTAAGATCAATTACTCGATTGTATTCTGGAATATCATTAAAAGCAATATCAACTACCCAATCACATATTTTACGAGATCCATTTGCCACAAAATAAACATTGTCATAATTAATCAGATTAGGAATTTTAGCAATTTCTTCTCTATTTATCTCAACAAATTTTGGTTGACTTGGAGTAGGTTTTCCTATTCTTACATCTATCATATTTTTATAATCAAAATAAGGATATTCTGAATCAGGAGTTCTTATGAAAAGAGGAATATTTAAGTCTCGAGTACAATAAGCATTAATCATGTAGTTTGTTATACATGCCTTATCAACTCCACCTCCAAAGAAGGTATTTCTCAACATATACGAAAAAACACCAGAAAGACCATTAAGTTTATGAAGGTCTTTTTGATCTTTTACTGTTATTATAGATGGTGAAAAATCGAGAAGTGATCGATTGTTTAGAATACTTTTCTTTGTAAATTCAGATATTGCAATAAAAATAAATTCGCAATTTTTATTTCTTTCTTTAAATTCGTTAAAGAACTTAAATTCAGAAGACAGAATTGAAGTATTCGTTCCAATTTTAGTGTATACGACTACACCTATTTGAATTTTTAAAGGCATTATACAGTTGTTTCTATCGGTAATTTTGAAAGTTCAAATTGTACCATTTGACGAATAGTTTCTTCTAGAGATATTGTAATACCAGGCCATTCAGGATAATCTGTTTTAAATTTAGTTAAATCTGAGATGTAAAAAATATGATCTCCGGAACGAGCTTGATCTGAAATTGTGTAATTTTTCCAGTCTTCTCTTTCAGGAAAGATTTCATTTTTAATGATTTTATTTACTGTGTCAATTGCTTCTAGAATTGATGTGGAATTCTGTCTTCCTCCTCCTGCATTGTATACTGCACCTGGACGAGGATTTTGATGATAATGCCAGAACATATTTACTAAATCCCATGAGTGAATATTATCTCTCACTTGTTTTCCTTTATAACCAAAGACGGTATATGGTTTGTTATTAACAATACATTTGATTAGATAAGAAAGGAATCCGTGTAGTTCTGCTCCGGCATGATTAGGTCCAGTTAAACAACCACCACGAAAAACAACAGTATTCATTCCAAAATATCTACCATACTCTTGAACCATTACATCTGCAGCAACTTTTGATGCACCAAATACTGAGTGTTTGGTTTGGTCAATTGACATATTTTCGTCAATTTCCGCTAATGAATCATTAATCCAACGACCTTCGTATCGAGTTTCTTCTTCATTAATCATCAATGAATTGTAATCTGAATCAGGTGCATTTTGTTCATAGGATAGATTTGGTCTATCACCGTAAACTTTATTAGTTGAAGTAAAAATAAATGTAGCTTTAGGTAGATATAATCTAGTCAATTCTAACATATTCAATGTTCCTGTTGCATTAATTGAAAAATCAGTTAATGGTTCTTTAGCAGCCCAATCATGTGATGGTTGTGCAGCAGTATGAACAATCATATCTAAATCAAGATTTTCATCTTCTGATAAATGCTTGAAAATAACTTCCATTGTTTCGTAATCACGAATATCAACATTTAAAGAATTGAAGTTACCCTCGTATTCATTAATCATTGACTCTTCACTTTCTTTAGTTGATGCTTCAGGACCAAAGAAATAAGACCTCATGTCATTGTCGATTCCAGTTACATAATAACCTTTATCAATTAAAAATTTAACAGTTTGAGATCCTATCAAACCGGCTGCACCAGTCACTATGGCACTCTTTCGTTTTGTTGTTTTGTTGTTTTCCATTTTTTATAATTTTTACAATCAGTTATGTATATTATTTTATAAGTTAGAATTGGATTTTAGCGTTTTCGTCTAATATTTGTAGTAATTTATTCTTCTTAATTAATGCGGATATTTGATTAAAGCTTTCTTCTATAGAAAATTGATTTGTGTCAATCTCTAAAAATCTAGATTTCCAATCTTTATTATCATAATAACATTTGAAATGTTCGTAAAAATAATAGAATAAATCTTTTTGATGAGTAAATTCATCATAAGAGTATATTTTTTTATCTTTTGGTAATCTATTTAAGTACTCGTTATGAGTTGTTGATAGATTAATAATTACAAATCTATTATCATGAAGAATGTCTGCAATAATATTATCTGATGTGATATAAGAAGGTCTATTAAATGATTTAGAATAGACTAATTCACTTATGAAGGATCTATCAAGAATAAAAGTTTCATCTTGAAATGTTGAAAAAAATTCATTTGCAATAATGTGCATTCCATGATAAAAATCTGGTAGATTTTTAACATATTCTGGCATTTTATTTTTTACGGATATGTATCTAAATCCAAATTTTTCAGATAACATCTTGGTTATAGAGGACTTTCCTGTTCTAGAAATTCCTTCTAAAATAATTAAATTTGCCATAATATTTATATGTAGTTTTTATTAATTTGATATAACTTATTGAGATATTAATGATTCAATATCCGAAACAATTCTATCACAAGCTCTTTCGTAAGATTCATATTCAAAACCAACATCATGACATATTCCACGCAATTCGGATTCTTCTAAAGTTCCTATTGCATCTAACGCATATTTACATTTCAAAGCAATATCATGTGTATTTGGTTTATGTTTATTTACAGAATCAACACCAACAAAAAGAGGATAATCAATATGACCAGCTTTAGTCATTTTATGTAGATAATTATTTACATTTGGAAATACAACCATATTTCTTGCCATCATAGCTTCACAATGAGTTACTCCACCATGAACTTCTGTTACAAAAAGATTACAAGCAATATGAGCATGATTAATAAATTCTAAGTAATCTTTTCTTGTAAATTGTTCATCATTTGACATTACATCAACTACTCCATTAGAAAGTTTTTTAATAAGTTCTAATTGTTCATCAGTAACTTTTCTGGTAGGATTTAGCATTATTGCTTTAAATGGTTTATCTGTCAATTTAGAAAGAATACCCATTGCTTCAGCAAATGAATCATAATTTGTGTAACGGTTTGCAGTATCTGAAATTCTATTACCAAAATAAATTGTTGGAATAGTGAATTTAGTTTCTGAATGATATTCAGAGATTTCCGCATAATGAGCACCAACACCCCATACTGATTGAGGAGCTAAGATAGATTGAGTTTTGTATAAATGGTCATACGCTTCCATTGCTTCAATTCTACCAGCTTCACATTGAAATGCTGCAATATCAGAATTGATAAATGATTCCATTTGTCTTTCATAATAACGAATTTTTTCATCGACTTTACCAGCTAATGGAGAATCAAGAAAATAATTTGTTGATATGATAGGTATTTTTAATCCAAGATGTTTGAATAAAACATTCCAATTTTTTGTTAACGTATTTTCATCATTAATCATAACATCTATGTCACTTAGAACAGATTTTCGTGTTTCTAACCAATGCACATCAAAATGAAAGCGACTTGTAACTGGAGAATGAGGAATTGAATCTCTTAGGAATCGAATATCTTTTAAGTATTCAATTTTGAATAATTCTTCTAGATGCTTAACATCACAGGTATCTTCCTCTAAAGGAAGCTTAATCAAAAATTTGAATTTATGAGGATATTGTTTTAGAATTGTAGATACAATACCAATCATTAAATTAGTACATGCATCATTTCGAAGTAACCATTTTGGTTTACCATCAACATAAGTAAAATTAGAAACTTGAACTGCGTAAAATACTTTTATAGGTGACATATTATTATTTTTTAAGAGTTTTTATGTAATCAAAATCACGATTAAAAACATGAGCAGAAACAACAGAAGATGTTAATTTTCCGGTTTCTATTTTTAATTCTTCAGCTAATTCACAAGTGAAACGACCCCATAGGTACATATCTAATTTAAGAACCTGTCCCATGTTTTGAGATCTCATGTGCAAATGAATATTTAATTTACCATCTCGTATGAAGAATGTTGCTGAGTCACAACAAGGAAATTCAAGAGTTTCATCTTTATCAAGAAGAAGCAAATCATCTTTATCTAAAATAGAAATGACTCCTCTTCTAGAGTTTGGATTTTTTTTAAGTTCATTAATTATATGAGGTAATTGAATCAATATTCTTGGACCGTAGAATGTATTGAAATTTTCAGGAAGTCCTTCTGATTTAGGTTTTTCCATGAAACGAGCAACCTCTGGATAATCTTTCAAAATGATTTGATTGTCAGTACAACCACCAATCATCCATTCATAAAATTTAGAGGCATAATCATAAGTCAATCGTCCAACAGATTCATTAGAAAAAGCATATGATTTAAGATCTTCTACTTCATAATTCAAACCGCTAATTTCATGAACATTACCAATTCTGGAGTCTGTTTTAAATTCCGGATTATTAACTATGTAATTGGAAATCTCTATAAATGCTTCTTCAAAAGTTTTTGTTTTGAAGTTTTTTTGCATATTAAGATTGTTTAGAAATTATATGACGAAAAGAATTAAATGATTTTGCAATCTAATCTCCAATCAAATTCTTTTAGATTAGATTTTTTAAAAGATCCTTTTCTAGAAAATAGAAGTTTTTTCATAGAAGAATTGACTATATTGATAATTCCATCAAGGTCTTCTTTTGTTTGAATTGTATATCCTCGAAGTTCAAATTCTTCTTCCTTAATATGAGTTAACATCATTGCTCCGTTATCAAAAAAAATACGTTTTGCAAGTTCATAATCAGTCTTAAGATCTATCTGATTCATGAATTCATTTTTCATAAGTCCTTTCATAGATAAAATCACAATAGATTCATTTACAAACTCGTTGTATTTTTTGAAAGATTTCATTATTTTCGCGAAGCCTCTTTTAATCTCTTAATAAATTCTTTCATATAAGAAGGATCAATATCTTTATCAATATCAATTTCTTTAAGTAAAAGAGATATATTGTCAACACTTTTATTTGATCTGATTGCTTTATAAGTTGAAGGATATGTTGTTTGTATACGAGTCAAAATTTCTTTTAAATCTTCTTCGGAAAAATCACGATCAACTTGTTTTAATCTTCTGCCTTTAAGCCATTTTTTAATAGAATTTTTTATATCATCTGAATATGCTGCTATATATGCACCAACTGGTATTGCAGTTAAACCTCCTATAATTGCTAATGCAGTTCCTAATCCTATAGGATCACTAGCACCTGGAGTATGCATAGAGTTTACAGATAACATAGAAGATGCGGCTGCCATTAACGCTCCAGCTAATCCTGCATCCTCATTAATATTTTCATTTTCTAAGAATAATTCAAATTCTTCAATATGATCTTTAATAATAGATTCATTTAAGAAGTCTTCATACGATCGTATGTTTTTCATTTTATTTTTATTTTTTATTTTTTGAAACCGACTCTGTCAATTTGTCATATAACCATTACTGGTTGTTCAAGTAAGAAGTTAACTGTAGTCTTCTCAGAAGAAGATAAAAGTTAGTTTATTGAAGTTCTGGAATTTCTCACTTTACTAATTTATGCATTTGTTTAACAAAAGGTCCAGCTAATGTATAAAGTTTATCAACTTCCATTTTAGAAAGAGACTTATCGTTTTTAAGAATTTCTATAGTTTTATGAATCTGATCAACTGTATCAAGTATCAATGTGTTGCTTGATTCTTCTATAAAATCTTTATATTTTGGTATAGTTTTCATCTTATTCAATTAATGATTGTTTTCCTCTTGTTCTCAAAACATAGAAAGATTGTTCTTTCCAATCTTCGTAATTTCTTCTTTTTTTAGAAATTATAGTAGACTTACTTTGTATATCGGCATATTTATAAGTGTATGCTAATTGATCATCTGTCATATTATTCAATACATCATCTGATACCCGAAAATCATCTATACTCTTCTCTAATGCGGTATTGGCTGTTGATTTCTCTGTTATATAATCTTTGAATTGTTGAAAATACTTTCCCATTGTTTATTATATGTATTTTGTTAGTTCTTCATCGAATAACTTTTTAAGCATCTCTTCTGCATTGTCATAAAATTCAATTGAAACCGAATTGTTAGGAACAGTTTCCATTAGAATCGAACCATTGTCTTTTGTTCCTTTGATAGCTAAATAGCCGGTATTTGGACCAGAAGTTCTTTTACGAATACCAATAGTCAAACTATCTATTTTAGATTTTCCTATTGGTTTATCAAAAATCAAAATGATCGATTTGTAATCAATCGAACCGTAACCTGCTCCTTTGATTTTTACCGATGGAGGACAAATCATATTAGAATTATGATTTGGTTCAATCTCGGATACCGAATCGAGAATCTTCTTTGGAAATGCTTTTCTTACTAAATCTAGTATCTCCTTAGAAGTTTGATTAGGAGTTCCTTGATTATCGTTGAAATTTAGAGACTCATTTATGAGGTAATCCGTATTTGTTGATATAACTCTTCTAAAATTATTCAACATTAATGGTTTTGTTATCATTATTTATATATCAATCCGTATAAGGAAAAAACCTTGGATTGGAATTGACAGATTCCTGCCATGAGGAAATCGGTCTAGCATAATGAGTTCCAAATTGAACTGAACGATAGATGACCAGCATCTCATCATTTTCTGAATGTTTTGCTAAAAGAAGAACTTCATAAAGTCCACCTTTGTAATGTTTGTACAATTTACCTGGTACTGGGAGTTTTGTTAAATCCATTATTTAGTCATATTTAGAATATCTTCATAAGTCTTAATTTCTACTCCTAGCTTTTTAGCAGAAGACATTTTAGAAGATGTTGAATTAATATCATCGGTTATTAGATATTTACAATTTTTATCAAGCTTTCCATGAACAAAACCATGAGATTTGATTTTTTCAAGAAATTCTTCTTTAGTTTTGAAACCAAAAGGTTTAGGAGAACCTGTAAATTCGCATATTATTGCATCTGTTGATATTTGAACTTTTTGTTCTTTAATAACTTTAAATCCATTTGCATTTAGAATATCAACAAATTCAAGAACTTTTTTGTATTCTGTTGAATTTTTGTTTAGAAATGGTGTATAGCATGCAGCTGTTAATCCGGTCCAGTCTGGAGTTTCATTTTCAAAAAGTTTTGCAATTTGCGTTGCAAGTGACCATCCGACATTTGGAAATGCTAAAGCACAAATAACTAATGGTAAAGTTATTTTGTTATCTGGATTGTTTCTAGATTCTAAAAGAATTTCTAATTGACGACCTTTTTTGAATTCACCAGAAGCTATTAAAGCTGCTTCGTTGAATTTTGTATTATCAAAAACATCTTGAACTTTTGTAATTCCAGCTTTATGAATTTTACGAATTGTAGATCCGGCTACATTTTTAAAACTAAAAACGCTTATTCCTCTACCTAATTTCAAAATCGATTTAGTAGGACAATTTGGATTTGTACAAACTAAATGTATAGATCCTTGAATTTCCATTTTACATTCAGGACTACAAGGAGTAGGTAAGTGATTTTCTATTTTTTCGATAGATGGTTCAATAACTTTTTGAACGATAGGAATAATATCACCAGATTTAACGATTATTACTTTTGCTCCTGGTAGAAGTCCTTGACGAACTACATTTCCATAGTTATGAAGATTAACATTTGTAACCGTGGTTCCATCCAAATCTACCGGTTCAAGAACTGCAACTGGTGTATATTCTGCTGAGATTCCAACGCTCCAAGCTATTGATTTGATAGTAGTAATTGATTCCTTTGGAGGAAACTTAATTGCGATTGCCCATTTAGGAGCATAATCAGTTTCACCAATTTCATTTCTTAGATTTTCAGCAAATTTAATTACCATACCATCAAGTTGATAAGGAGAATCTTTTTCACGAAAGTTTAACATTTTGTGATATGTAGATTCGAAATCTTTTGGTTCAAAAAGATAAAGAAATGGAGATGTTATGAATCCATTATGACGAAGAAATGTTTGCGTTTCTGAATGATGATAGAATGTATTGTTTTCATGAATTCTAGCTTCGAAAGTTACGAAATGAAAATCTGAAATAATTGTATTATCAATATCATCTCTACCTAAAATACCTGCAACGAAGTTTCTAGGATTTTTGTAGATTTTAGAATATTTTTCGTTGAAAGTTTTAACCGGAATAACTACTTCTCCTCGTATTTCAATTTTTTGTTTTGAATTGATTGTTAAAGGAACAATATGTTTCATTTTTTCAATGATGTTTTGACCTTTTTCTTTATCACCTCGAGTAAGTGCAAATTGTAGAATTCCATTTTCATAAATTAAATTACATGAAGATCCATCGAATTTTGGTGAAGATTCTAAGTATTTAGAATTAGCGGTTTTATTTGTTGTATACCAATTAAGAAATAAATCAATTGGAATTGGTTCATTTCGTTGAACTTGAATTTTGTTTAACGAAAGCATTGGAGATACGTGATTAAATTTAGCATCTTTAAGATTTTGTGAACCTACGATTTTAGTTACTTGAGAATTTGCAGCTTTAAGTTTTTCTTCTAGAATATCAAATTCGAAATCTGATAGAATTGGATTACCTTCGTAGTAGGTTTGTTTTGCTCTAATGTATAAATTTTCGGATTCTTTAATACTCATATTATTTTGATTTTGTATAGTATAAAAATAATAAAAAAGATTGAAAGTAAAAAATATTTTTGAAATTATTTTTTCAAAACTTATTAACAATTACAGAAGGCAAGAACTGCTTCATTTAATCTTTCATCGATAATAATATTATCGTTTGCAAATTTTACCTGTATTTGAGGAACACAAATAATTTTTTGATAAACTTTTGCACCAACCCATTCTAATATGTATTGCAAATGTGTTATTCCCATTATGTTTCCGAATGTACTATTAGAAGTTCCTATAAGAAGAACTTCTTTTCCTTTAAGAATTGAAGGATAATCACAATCATCTATTAACTTCTTAAATGAAAAAGGAAATGAACCATTCCATTCAGGAACAATCATAATTATTTTCTTTGCTTTATCAATATCATCTTTCGACACTTGATCAGGCCTTTCCAATACTCTACAATCGTTAGTCCATTCAACTAAATTAGCACATTCCATGGCTTGTTTATAATTCAAACCTCGGAATGTACTATGAGTAATAATTAAAACTTCCATTATTCTTCTACATAATTTCGTCTTCTATTCATTGAAAATTCAATCTTTGCATTGTAATTTTGAATATACTCAGATGAATTGATTTCATTCAACCAAATATCTGTAGATTCCATAAGATAAATCATATAATCTTCTGCATCTTTCAATGAATTGAAAAATCTCAGTTTTCCATTTGGTTTAATATCGTTTCCGCCTCTAACTGAGTATCGATATCCAAGATTTTCATTTTGAGATGAATAAGGATTGAATTCATTAAATACAACAAATAATCTTTCATTCTCTCCATTGTGATGTTTCTTACCCCAACGAGTATAATTTGTAAAGGAAACTTGATAATTTCCACTTTGTTCTAAGCACTCCCATTTTGCCGGAAGAACTGGACGGAACACTATAGGTTCCCACATTTTTTTGTCTTTTATCATAATTGAATTTTAATTTAGAAATTAGAGTCGTTGATACGAATATCAAAGTCTGTGAATAAAGCAAAGTCGTTATCATCTGCAGCTAATCTTCTTTCGATGGTATCGGCATTGTCATTTCTTTGAGATAATCTTTCTCTTCGAATTTCTGTTGGAATATCAATATAGATAATAAATGAATTTTTTCGATCAGCCGCATGTAGCTTACTAACTCCAGATGGAGTCATAATGAAAACATCATCGGTTGTGTACCATTGTTCTTTACTTGTGCCATACAACCAATTGTTGAATGCTACATATTCATAAAAGAAACCTTGTTCAATTAAAGTTTTGAACTCCATCTCATCTATAAAGTAGTAATCTTTTCCATCAACTTCTCCTTTTCTAGGAGGACGTGTTGTATAAGAAACTCCATAATTAAATCCTCTTCCTTCAAGGATTTTTCTCAAATGATCTTTGCCTGATGCGGCTTTTCCAACGAGAATAATTCGCGATTTGTTTGATTTCATAATAAATTTTGTTTTAATTTTTATGATAATCTGTTGTTAGAAGTATAGGAGAAGAGTCTATTTAGAAATTTTTATTTTAATTCCGGCAGTTGTATTTTGAATTGTTTTGACCACATCAGTACTCATATAGCTTAGTGTATTTTGAATAACAAAACTCACTGGTTTATTAGAGAAAATCGATATAGATGTTGAACCAAAAACATTCAAATCAGAAAAGTCTTTAATCGCAGGTTGTACATAATATTCAAATGACATAATAACATTTGAATAATCAATCGTAATCTTAGCTCTAATTGAATTTCTCATAATGATTTCAGATTCCATTTCTTCGTATTGACGGAATTGATATTCAAAACAATAAGATAATGCAAATCTAAACTTTCTAATATTCACGGATCGACCTATACCGACTCCATACCAATCATCATATTTAATTGATCGAATAAAAGACGTATTGTATTGATTTACTGCAAAAAAAGAGAATTTTTTATAATGAAGTCCTATATCCTCTCGAGTCAGAAATTCATTAGATGACATTTTATTTGCAACATATCCTAGATTATAGTTTGGATTAATATCCGCATAGAATTTAGAATATTCAAATATATTGGTAGTGGTTACTGCGAAAAGTAATTGCTGGCCTGCCTTAATCGTATTATATGAACCTGTAAAATTTTCATTTAGATTCATTTTGAATTGTGCATTTGCTATTAAAGGAAATATACATATTACAACTAAAAGTTTCTTCATTTTGATATTTCTATATTTGTCATTTTTTAATTATTAAATGTTATTGAATTTTCGTTAATGAATATTTCTGGATCATGAGAAACAAATTGAATACGAGCAATATCTTTTGCATGGTTGTCGCGGATAGCACCAGTATCAAGTGAAAAAGCTTCGGCAACCTTAGCTTCGATTTCACGATAAGTTTCTGCAGTTGAATTTGTTTTAACGAGAACTTTTAATCCTTTACCTGAAGGAGTAATGAATGCGGAATAAACCCAATTCAATGATTTGCATTTTTCTTTTAACTCTTTTGGATTTTCAATACCATCAATATCCAAGCATACTAAACCATTATATTCTTCGAGTCCGGCAATTGAACGATGGTTAAAACGACCGGTAGGAGTAAATAATGGAAGTTTATCTTTCAAAGGAGATTTTGAAGGATTTTCTTGTGAACGAATTTCATCCATTTGTTTTTTGTACTTATCACTTGCTATTTCATGAAGTACTTCAATTAAAGGAACTTGAGATGTAGGTTTTGTATTCCGTAAAGAGGAAAACCTGGTACAATGTAAATTTTGCATATTTTGTTTTTAATGATTATGTATAAAAATAATAAAAAAGATTGTAAGTATAAAATTTATAGAATGTAAGTTATTAACAATTGAAATCAATTTTTGCTTAATTTTTCGTAATAATCTTGAAGTTCTTTTTTTCTTTTTAAAATTGATTCTCGCTCTTCATTGATAATTTTTAAATCTTGATTAAGTTTAATTTCCTTTCTCCAAATCTCTTCGGTTATGATTCCTTCGGCGGAATCATTCTTTAAGAAAGAATTGATATTTAAAGACCAAATAGGATTAAATGTACAGTTGTCCATTAGAATAGTAAAATAAGCTGATTTGTAAACTCCAAGAGTTTCTTTCCATAAGAAAGTGGTTAGATGCTTATACCAATTTTCGTATGTTAGTACTAATGATCGATTTTCATTGAGAATAAACAAATAATTTATATCTCTGTCTTCTATGAATTTATCTATTTTTTCTTCGGCATACGAAAAATCTACTACAACTTTTTTGATTTGAACAAATAATGGAGATTTAATTTCTTCTTTTACGTAATTAATCAGCATATGAGGGCCTCCATCCCAACCATTACTTCCGCTTCTTGATATAGAATAAAGATTCAAAATTGCTTCGTCTTCATTCTTGATATGTTCAATCTTTGAGTCTAATGTAAATGTTAACGAATTAAGATGATCTATCAAAACTCCTTTGACTATTGCTCGTTTTTCATTTGTAACCTGCCAATCACAAAGTTCATTAATTCTTTTCTCGTCTTCTGCTTTCTTAGATTTAGCTTTGATAGATTCCGCTCTATCTACAATCCATTTGTTTAATTTATTCATAAAGATGTAGTATTTAATTGTGGTTTTAGTAATTTGATTAATTCAATTTCTTTTGAATGAGCAAGTGATTTGCCTCTAACAATTTCATGAATTGCTATTTCAAAACTAGAAGGACCATACTCTCGTATTGAATTACAAAGTTTCCAATCTCTTGCTTCAGTTAAAGCTCGATGTATGTGTTGTTTAAGTCTTGTTTTGATTGATTGTAAATAAGCTCTTCCTCTAACTACAGTTATACCAACATAAATTTCATTAGTAGTTTTATTGGTAATCTTATAAATGATATGGTTTCGGTCAGAACGTTTTTTACGCATTAATTTTATATTTTGATAATATAAAAATAATAAAAAGAATTGAAAGTAAAAAATATTTTTTTAATTATTTTCAAAAACTTATTAACAATTATAACTACTATCCGTTACTCTATATCCAGTTTCAAATCTACCGCCATTATTGTTTATATCATTTTTTAATAGACCAGTATATCCAAAGTAAAACAAATTGTCTTTATTGTTATCTTCATAAATGAAATACCATTTTTCATTAGAATCTTTCATCCATTTGAAATATATTCCATCCGGACTATCTCCTATTCCATATGATTTATGCATGTAGTTAAAATTTCTTTCATCTATAACTACAATGACTTCTGTAATTTTTCCAGTTCTAAAATTCATATAGGCATCATTGAATCTTGGATTTCTTATTGCACTATATTTGAATCGGTACCAAAATGTATTTGGTCCGTAAGTTTCAGGTAGTCCTCCTCTTTCTAGAGGATCCTCCGAGTCTCCATAAGTCCATAACCAATAGATAAAATTTCCATTTATTTTTATTTTTTTTTTACTTCATCTGTTTGATTATCATTCATCAAATTTTGAATTTCTTGCCATGAAGTTCCTTTATAGGCTATTTTTGTTATTTGAATTCTGAAAAAATACCATATCGGATATATGAATAGAGATGATGTAGCATTCCATATTATTTTAAATAGATTCAAGATTATTCGTCTCCAACATTTCAATTTTTCTTTTTTATCTATTGAATTAGTATCATTCTTGATATTTGAAATGAAATTCTTTACTTCTTTTAATTTCAATCTAGTTCCCATTTGTTTTAAATTTTTAGTGACAAAAAAAAGGCCAAAATCCTTCGATTTCAGCCTTTAATTCAGTGCGTTATTGACTTTGGTTTATGAATTTATTTGATTTACTGTTTCAAGCTCAGCCAGCCTTTTTGAATGTTCCATTGTAATTTTAAGAGATTCTTCATCTTGCGTATCCATTCGGTTACAAAGAGAATCAATAGTTTTATCAAATCTTGAGTCCATTTTACGATAGACTTCTGATACTTCTCTTTCAAGATTTTCTGATAATTTATTAATTTCAGAATGAAGACTTGAAATTTCATCAGAAATTTGTCTGTTAATTTCACTTTCTAAATTATCAACTCTTTGAAAGATATCCGTTGTTAATTCAGATATTTGTTTATCTGTTTTTTTGATTTGTTTGTTCATCTTAAGCACTCCAATAATTGCGTACCCTAAGCCAAAAAGACCTAAAGCACTAATAGCACCTAAAACAAAGATAGTTAAATTTTCCATTGTCTTAATTTTTTTTATGTCAAAGAACGCACTTTGTACTCACGATAGGAATCGAACCTACAAAATTCAGATTAATTTAATCTGATACGTCTACCAATTTCGCCACGAGAGCATTAATAGGAAACTAATGTTTTTATAGCATATCGCCAACCTAAATTGTTTGATGATATTAATTATATGAGCTTCCTTCCTTTATAATATCCTTCAGGTATAAATTCACCATTTTTTATTTTTTTATTGTCATTACCATTAGTTATCCAATAAGTACCATATTGACTATTAGTTTTACCAACACCTACACCTTTAGATGAGTTTCTCATTTTTTGTTTAGTTTCTTCAGTGTGTGATTTTCCAGTCCAATCAAATCCATTACTTAGGTAACCTTTTTTCATTCTAGAAGTTACCTCTCTTGTCTTTTCTCTAAATCTTAATGAATACTCTTCGTCTTTTAATTTATTTTTAAAAGCTTCATTCCCAGCTTTACTGAAAGCTCTCATATGATCTTCGCTCCAAATCATTCCACCTCCATGACCTCCAACTTTCATATTCATACATTCATTTTTAGCAATTTCCTCTAAATTAACTATTTCGGATTCTCTTTTTGCTAATTCTTCTCTAGTCAAGCAAAACTCAAGAATTTCTCTACTGAAATTCTCTCTTCCGTGCTTTTTAATAGCCATACATAATCTTTTCCCAGAACCAAGATATCCATCCTCTAGGTTATCTGTAGAATGCATTCCAATATAATATCTACCGGAAAGTAAGTTTGTAGTTTTGTATATAAAATGATATTTTCNATTGACTTTGTACATATTGTTTTATTTTATATATACAAAGTCAATTGAAAAGGTATCTGGGTGTGGATCTAGGGAGAATCGAACTCCCGTCCTAACAATTAATTCAAGAAAATCATTCACAAGCATAGTTGATTTTTTTACTATCAACAAAATAGACAGTTTAATAATGTGGGATATCTAACTGACAAACATCTGGTCTTGGAATTGTTTTAATCGAGCTCCAACCTGCAACTCGAAAGATGTAAATTTCTGTTCCTAGGCAATCACGGCCTGACGGTTAAGCTGCGTAAGCGAACTCTACCTCTTCAACAACTGAAGCTACCGGAGCAGACTTAGTTAATGAAGTTGGGATACTCATGATATCCTCTACATTGTATTGTTTTGCGTTTATAGCGTGATAGGTAATTATC
>TBL_comb47_HYPODRAFT_10002504_pt1 | contig 22632 bp, 26 predicted proteins | sample TroBogypolimnion_40_FD_10682 | JGI IMG/M metagenome (IMG submission 10682)
ATTTCCAGATACTATCTGATTCTTCTTCAATGTCACCGGCTTTTTTACTTGGCCAGAGATCGTCTTTTTGAGCAAAGATATCGCCTCGCAGCGGTATTTTGTCAAAATTTTCCAGCCTTGTTTGGGCGCCGATAGGGATTCCGGCCACCGCTCTTTTTATCCTGGCCGCGCTTGCCTGGCTCAGTCCGGCTTCTTTAGTTAAGTAATCTTCAACTGTGCCAAGTTCCAAGACACCCTCTGTTAAACCGATAATAACGGCTTTCATTTCTGGCAGCAAATTAAGGTCAGATATTTCAATCACTCGTTCCGGTCCAAAAATGTCTTGCCAGTAGTTTGCCTTGCTGCCATTAACTGACAGCACAAAAGCGTGCGTAGTCTTTAACAGATCAGAAACAATTTCTTTGGTACTCGGCAAACCACGATTAAAATTATGGCCATTACTTTCAACTTTCTCCATAACTTCCGGGCCAAAAACTCTGATCAAATTTTTCAAAGTGACAAAGTCTCGGGCGTCAGCGTCGGTTACGGTAAAGTCATAGGTTTTGAGTCCTAATTGTTTGGCCGTGGAAAAAGTTAAGTAAGCGGCGCCAAATAAACCGTATTGAGGGTCTTCAGTGACATCGCCACCATCTCTTTCAGGCACCATATAGGACATTTGCTCGGCGATCCGTTCGTCTGTTTCCGCTTGCGAGCGGCACAAAATGTAATTATCAGTCACATCGCCAAAAATAGCGGTAATCATTTGTGTGTCGTATCGGCCTAAAATCGCTTTAGGCCCTTCAGCTAAAAGTTTAAAGGTTTTAGGTAAGACGCGCATAGCGATATCGACATTGTTACCCATAGAACCGGTGGTGTCTAAGCGGGTCTCTTCTAACATCGCGGTTCCTCTGAGCAGATAGAAAGTACCGTCATCCTTGGGTTCTAGCCAGCTTTTGGCGACCCGGATAACACCGTTTCCTTTGGGGTCAATTAAATCATGTAACCCTTTACCTTCTTTGTGGCGCTGTTCGCCAACGTGAGTGGCGGATTTACCGCCGGTGGTGATTTCTCGGTGAGCCTTCTCGAATACTTCGTGGCTCCCTGGTTTTGTTCCCATTTTTTAGTCCTCCTTTTTTATAGTGGTGAATTGATAAAATTCTCGTGGCCAGGCTGATAAAACAAGATCATAGAATCTTTGATGAGCTTCTTTGGCGCTTGATATTTTTCCGGCACTAAGTTCGGCTAAATAAGCCTCGTAGTTATTACCAATTAGTTGTGGACTTTCTGGTAATTTTTTGGTAGTTGGATTTCCGCCTAACAATCTAATCGTTCCTTTAGCAATTTGGGCGATTCGGTCAGCAATTAAGTATTTGGAGACGCCGCCGATATTTAAGGCAGCGCCAGTCCAATCAAAAATGGTGACATAATGCTCTCGGCGATTAATAAAAATATTATCGCCGCTTAAATCATTAATCAGAATTTTTTCGCCCTGGATAAAGTTAATTAAAGTTAATAATTTTCCCATTATCCAGGCACTGGTCCGCGGGTCAACGTAAACATTTTCCCTGGAGATTAAATGGCTTAGCGGTGTCAGTTCACTTAAATTATCCGCTAAATGAGCGAAACTCATGATACTAATACGACTGTTTTCCTGTTCCTTGGCAATAAAAGTTTCAATGATTTTGGGAAAGAAAAAATGGTAGTTTAATTTTTTATCATTTTCCTATTCACTTTCCAGTTCCAGTGCGCCTTCGGCAAGTAGCTGCAAAATAAAGGCTTCCCGGTCAAGTAATCCGTTCCAGATAGCCTGGCGGGCAATCTTTAGGATACAGGCGGGACTGCTTTCGGCCGTGCACTGGTAAAATCGGAATTTTTCGGTATGGCCTAATTCGTTTCCGATGACATAAATGTGGCCACTGGGGCTTCTTATTTCCATATTTCCTCCTGTTTTAAATTATTAACGTACTTTTTGGTTCATATCTTTTTATCAAAAAAATGATTATATGTCAAGACGTAAGACTGTTTTTGACGGTTCAATGATTTTAAGATATAATTAGATATATATCTAATTATAAAATTATCGAAATTTATGTCTATTAGCCAAACTTTCGCCGCTCTAGCTGACCCGAATCGCCAAAAGATTTTGACGGCTTTGCGAAAATCAGAACTGCCGGTTAGCGCCATTGCTAAGGATTTAAAGATTACTTCTGCAACTTTGTCACATCACTTAGATGTTTTGCGGCGCGCCGGTTTGGTCAGTTCGCGGCGTGATGGCCGCCAGATATTTTATGAACTTAATTTAAGCATTGCCGAAGAAGTTATCGAAGCCTTAACTAAAATGTTTAAGAAAAATAAATAATTTTTTAATAAAATCTATGAAAAATCCTATCAAGCATTCCTTAAAAACAGAAATCTGGCCGGTAATAATTCTGCTTACCACTATTGGTTTAAGTTTCTGGGCTTATCCAAAGCTGCCGCCCGAAGTAGTTACCCATTGGAATTTTTACGGTCAGGCCAACGGGTGGAGCAGTCGGGAATTTCACGCTATCTTTTTTCCCGCCTTGTTAGCGGCGATGTACGGCTTATTTGTGTTTATGCCTAAATTTGATCCGCGCAGTGAGCGGTACGCCGAATTCTCTGAAGCTTATTTGATTATGCGTAATTCTATTCTGCTGGTTTTAGCGGTGGTCTTTGCCGCGGCCACTTTTTCTAATCTGGGCTATGGTATTAATATCGGTACCACCGTTGCCGGAGTTATTGGTTTACTGATGATTATTTTGGGAAATAATTTTGGAAAAATAAAACGTAATTTTTTTGTGGGTATCAGGACTCCTTGGACCTTGTCATCGGATAACGTTTGGAATAAGACACATCGTCTGGGCGGTCGTTTATTCATGTTCTGGGGGGTATTTCTTATTTTTACTCCCTGGCTTAGACCAATGGCGACTTTAATTATTCTGCTGGGTGGCTTGATTACTATAATTTTTTGGCTCAATATCTACTCCTATCTTTTATATCGGAAGGAAAAGGCCACTAAAAATTAATTATCCCTATCTATTGACATAAATATGTTTTTTTGATATAAAGAGGTGATTAGTCTGAACATTAATAACTAAATTAGAGGAGGGGTCATCTATGGAAGTAACTGAGAGGGAAATAGTCAGAGTTCTAAAAACGTTTTTTAATTTTGTCGATTTGGACGCCAAACCGTTTATTCCGGCGGGTTGTCTAGTTAAAGAACATCGACCAGGCGGTCTTAAAGAAATCGAAGAAGTGATTCTTTATCTTTCGGAGGAAATTAAAAGCGTTAAAGAGGTTTTAGAGGAAAACAAAAAAGAATTTTTGGCGAACGCCAATTTTCTGGATCACTTAGTCGCTAATAAAAGCACTATTTACCAAGAATGGAAAGGGTATAAACTAATTTTCGGAGCGACCGTTTATCAAAATATTAAGGGCGAACTATTTGTCCGCTATTTATTTTGGGATGGAATGTCTTGGGAGTGGAGTTTTATGGCTCTTACCAGCACTTTTGATAAGAGTTGTGCTTTAGTGATATTAACTTAATAAACTGGACCTTGGGCGACGTAAAACAGCGCTCGAGGTCTTTTTTTGAGTCTTGACTTTTAGATCTGAGAGTAATATTCTAATTTTGTTGAACCAAAAAAAATAATCATGACGCAGAAGGAGGGGGTATATCACCTGCTTGAAAGTAGAGTGAGGGAATTATTAAGCCAAAAAGGGCTTAAATTTATTTTAGGCAAGCCAGTTTTAAAAAATGGCCAGATGTTAATTGATATTACCGGTAAGGTGAAGGCAAGCTTCGTTATTGGTAACGACGGTGAAGAGTTCTTTCTTTGGGAGAATGGTTCTAAAATCGCCTTTTTAAAGGAGGATTTAGTGGATTACCTGCTAATTAAGGCTAACAGCGGACCAAAACTTGGTGAACTAATGCCCAAAGATTGGGCCAAAAGACATTTTAGCCATTTAGAGGTCCCAATAATTACCTAAAATGGTCAAAAGATTAAAAAAAGTCATCTGTAACGGGTGGCTTTTTCTCTTTTTTATGGCTATAATGAGCTTGAATAAGTGCTTAAATATTTAAATAATTTTTTATGGAACAGAATCCTTATCTGAAGATGACGCCGCAAGTAGGCGCCGACAATAAGCCTAGAGACGCCAGCATTTTTCTAAAATCTATTAATCAGGAAAATGTCCGCGAAGATATTTATCAGGCGAGCCATAACTTGGCTGATTATTTACAAGCGGAGAAAATTCCTAATGTCATGTTTTTAGATAATAGCGCGCGGCAAGCCTATGTCGGCCTTAAAGAAGTTTGGAAAAAGGAACAACCAGAATCACCGGAGCCGCATATTTACTTTATTAATCCGAAAGCGATTTTGGATGAATCGGATTTTCCGGAGCTAGAAAAAGAATTTTTTAAGAAGTATAAAAATATTAATTTAGCTGAACCGATTTTATTATATGATGTCTGTATTCATACCGGGGCCACTATTTTAAAGATTAAAGATTTTTTTAAGTATTTGGGTTTTACCGATATTCGTTTAGCAATCACGTCGGTTGATGAAAATTTTCCGGACGAAAAAAAAGATGAATTAGATTTAGTTTGTTTACCTAATCGCGCTAGTTTGGGCTGCAATCCTTTTAGCAAACCGACTTATGTTAAAAATAGCAATCATTTAGTTTCGGGAATAAATCCGGCCGGCCGCGCTTTGGGCGCTAGCGAACACCAGAAAATAAAAGAGGTTTTTAAATAAAGATAATAATCAATTAGATGAAAATAATTTCGGCTAAATTTATCAAAACAGTGGTAGGTGAAGATAAAATTTTGGAGGACAATATCCCCCAGGTAGCCTTTATCGGCCGCTCCAACGTGGGAAAATCTAGCACCATCAACGCTTTAGTTAAGCAGAAGGGCTTGGCGATTGTCAGTGCTTTGCCGGGGCGCACCCAAGGCGTTAATATTTTTCTGATTAATGAAATTTTTTATTTAGTAGATTTGCCGGGCTATGGCTTTGCCAAACTTTCTAAAACGGATCGGGCTTGGCTGCATGAACTGATTAATTGGTATTTATTTAATAAAAAATTCGTTCAGAAAAAAATCGTTTTAATAATTGATGCCAATGTCGGTCCGACTAAAGATGATTTGGAACTTTTACATGAACTAGAGGCGCAGAACAAAAATATTTTAGTGATTGCCAATAAGATTGATAAGATTAAAAAATCAGAATATTTCCGGCAGTGCCAAAAAATTAAAGAGCTGGTAGGCTATCATGAAATTATTTTTTATTCTTCGAAAACTGGCAGCGGCGTGCCGGCGATTATTGATCAGATTTTTGCCGTCTAGTTTTAATTTTTTAATTCTTTAACCATATGAAAATCCTTAAACCCACAATTTTGATAATCGTCGGTATTTCCGGCGATTTAGCTAAACGTAAATTATTACCAGCTATTTCTCAGATGGCGGCGGCCGGTGTTTTGCCGGATGATTTTAAAATCTTAGGAATCACGCGGCAGACTAATATTGATTTGGAAAAATTATTTACTTTTTCGCAGGACACGGAGTATCTAAAAAATAATCTGGAGTTATTTTCCATGGATCTCTTGTCGCCGGCCGATTATGAAAACTTAGCTTTAAAGCTTAAGAATCTTCAGCAAAATTTTTCAGCGCCGGCACAATATTTATTCTATCTATCAATTCCGCCGCAAGTTTCGCGGCCGATTATTGAACTGATCGGTAAGTCCAGTTTGGTAAAATATCCCGATCTTAAATTGTTACTGGAAAAGCCGTTTGGGGTGGATTTAGACAGTGCCACGGAACTGGCAGATCATATCGATCAGTATTTTACTAAGGATCAGGTTTATCGCATCGATCATTATCTGGCTAAAGAAACGGTTCAGAATCTTTTGGTTTTTCGGGAGGATAATTCGCTTTTTAAGCAGACCTGGAATCAAAAGTTTATTTCGAAAATTGAAATTATTGCCAGCGAATCAATTGGTATCGCGGGGCGAGCGGATTTTTATGAACAAACCGGAGCCCTGCGCGATTTAGTGCAAAGCCATCTGCTCCAACTGGCCGCTCTAGCTTTAATGGATTCATGTTCAGATAATTGCTTAGGCGACGTCCCGGCTTGCCGGCTCAAAGCCTTGCAGAATTTATATATTTCTACAGCGGAACCGATTATAAATTATGTAAAACGCGGTCAATATGTCGGCTATCAAGACGAAGTTGGTAATACCAGCAGCGCCGTGGAGACTTTTGTCTCGTTAACTTTATTTTCCAAGGATCTAAAATGGGCCGGCGTACCGATAATCTTAAGTACCGGTAAAGCTTTATCAGAAAAATTTACCGGCATTAAAATTTCTTATAAAAAAGACAAAGATAATGAGGCAAACGAGCTGATTTTGAAGCTGCAGCCGGATGAAGGCGTGGAGCTGGGGTTGTGGACTAAGAGCCCCGGTTATGAGTATGAGGTGATTAAAAAATCTTTGAAATTTAATTTTGCCGAGCATTATCTTAAATTGCCGGAAGCTTATGAGCAGGTTTTATTTAACGCGATTAATTCTGACCATAGCTTATTTACTTCCAGCGGCGAAGTTTTGGAAACCTGGAGAATTCTTAATGTGATTCAGAAAGCTTGGGAGATGTCCGCCGATGACTTGATTTATTACCAGCCGGGCAGTGATATTTCTCAGGTGCTTAATTTATAAGGTTATGTTAAAAATATATTTAGCTAGACACGGACAAGACGAAGATAATCGGGCCGGAATTTTAAATGGCCATCGCAATCAGCCGCTGACTGAACTGGGACGCGCTCAAGCGCAAGAACTGGCGGCTTATGTCATCAGTCATAATTTAAAATTTACTAAAATTTATAGTTCACCGCTTCAGCGGGCTTGTGAAACCGCGCGCTGTATTACCCAAGCTTTAAACTTGCCTGATCCGGAAATTATTCCGGAATTAATCGAAAGAGATTTTGGTATTATGACCGGCCAACCGACGGCTGATATCGCTAAAATGTGTGCCCCGGATATTATTCAAGCGGATATTATTACTTATTTTTTAAATCCGGAAGGAGCGGAGACTTTTCCTGATTTAATTAGGCGGGCTAAAAAATTGTTAGCCGAAATTCAAGCTCGGCACACGGATGGTAATATTTTGCTAGTCGGCCATGGTGATTTCGGTAAGATGGTTTACGCCGCTTATTATAATTTAGATTGGCGCGAAGTCTTGTTGAGCTTTCATTTTGGTAATTCGGAATTAGTGCTGCTAGCCCCTGATATTAAACCCAAAGAAGCGGAAATTTTTAAAGCCCCACAATATAATCATTAATAATTATCTAATATTAAATAATAAACACTGTATAGACAAAAAATATTCTAAGAACTAGAATACTTTTATGTTGTTTAACAATTTTAAATTTTGGAGGGGAAAATTATGGGACATCAATTAAGTTTTTGTAAGAATTTTTCGACGCAAGTTATTGGTCGAGTAAGTGTGCCTAGTTTAAAATCTGGAGACAAGGTGCAAATTTATCCTTTTTCGATTAAGGGTGAAGAGATTACTGTTCGAAAAATGAAAAAAGGCCAGCCGGTGGGACAATTTATTCCGGTTAACGTGATGTATCTTTGTCTGGATGAAAAGCAGCGGCAGGAAATTGAAGCCGCGCGGGAACTTGAAAAAAGTCCTTGCCAAGATTTTTCTTTAGTGAGGATCAACGAATCGCGCTGCGCCGATTTACTGGGGACTAATCCTGGTGACCAAGTAAGAATTTGGTTTTACACCCTTGAAGCTTCCGTTGGGGTTAAGAAAAAGAAAGGTTTTTATACTTTTTATTTTTATTTTCCGATTACCGTGGCGATTGAAAAGCCAGGAACTGGAGAAGTTTCAATGGTCGATTTAAACGACCTCGTTCTCGGAGTTAAACAAAAGGAAAAAATCAAAGAAATTCTGAGCCAGGGGATCAAAAAGTTGATGAAGAGTTTGCAGTTTACCAAAAAAGAAACCGACTTTGTGGAAAATCGCTTGCCCAAAATTTTGGAGCACGCTTTTACTTCCGAAGAAGCGGTTCTGGATTTCTTGGAGCCAGAAACAGTCTCGGATTATAATTAAAAAGTTACAGGGGGTTTGCCAGTTGGCAAACCTCTTTTTAATAAAAAAATAAGTCCGGATTCCGTCGGGCTTATTTTTATAATATTTGAATTTTAAATATTTATTCTAAACAGCAATTAATCACCTTCTTAACTAAGCCGCCGAGCTTACCGGCAAAGCCGGTTTTTTCAGTGTCTTTATTATTTAAGGCGTTATCATCAATTTTTTTAATTTCATCCACACCAATGAGCTTCATATTCAGACCCCAGAACAAGGAATATAAATCATAAGATTTCTGAAACATGTCTTTGGCCTCTTCTTTATTATTTCGGCTTTGAGCTTTTGTGCCGACCTCCATTAAACGGTAAGAAGCGGCGAGTAAATGCTTAGAAATGCACCAGACTTCACCCTCGTAATCTTTGATTATTTTCTTAAGCAGTTCTTTGCGCATTTCTCGGACTTCGCTGAGCAGGTCGTAATATTCCGGTTTGCCGGTTTTAGCGCCGGTAAAGAAAAAATGCTCTTCGATTGAAACCAGATTCATGATGGCAATTGACAAATCTTGATCGCTGGATAAATCGAGCTTATTATCTTTCTTAAGATCGTCAAATTTCTTGATCATTTCGTCGAGTCCCAGTAATTTTTCGGTCATATTTTTAACGGGTAAGTAAATAAAAGATTAAACTAAAAAAAGATAAGGCGATAAAAGGCATGGCCACTTTTTGAAAAGGGAAATAGGCCCGGCCGTTGTTATTCTTTTTCAGCCACAAATAAAACTCGCTAGTAGCTAAGAAGACCAAGCTGCCTAAAGTGGTGCCTAAGATTATTTTATCCACCCCCCACATTTTATTGAGTGGGTGGCCGATAAATTTTTGCGTGGCCAGCGGCCAAGCGACCATCGCGTAGTAAGCTATCACAATTAAAATATTCCACCAAACAACCGACGACTTTTTTTTAATGTAGGGTTTAGCCCAATTAATCGTCCACATAATCATGGAAACCGTGAGTCCGCCAATCCATAAACCGGTAATCGTGTCATCAATGCCTAGATATCTGGACAACCCTAGGCCGGCGCCGACAGCGATGATGCAAACCGGACAAACCGCTTGCGCGGGCCAGGCCACTAAGGTCGCAGTTAAGGCTAAGGCCGGGATAATTATTTTTTTCATGTTATTTTTTATTTGAAAAATAATTTATAATATCTTGATCGCCGATTAGACAATTTTTACCGTCAAAGAAAAAGGGGACGCTTAAATTATCAGTGGGCAGTCCGCAACTGGCGGCTTTTTTTGCCAGCAGCTGGGCGTTACCCGGGTTAGTCGAAACTTCCAGTTGGCGGAACACTAAATAATTTTTAACATTATTGTCAGTAATATATTGTTCCACGATTTTGCAATGTGGGCAAGTGTCGCTATAAAAGAGAATTTGCGTAGGTTGCTTTTTGATAAAAGCATAAGTTAAACCAGCGATCATTAAGATGGCGATGGCTACTAAGGAAAGTTTAACCGATTTATTCATAGTATTTTGAAGCTTAGGTAAGTAACATAAGCTATAATATCATAAAAAGGCCGTATCGGAAATAGTTATCAGATACGGCCTTTTAAGACTATAAGTAGTTTTTAATGGTTTCTTGAATTTCTTTAAAGAAATCGGGCTTGCTTATTTCCCGAGCGTCCCTGGAACCGCGATCACGGACTGATAAAACCGGAGCGCCCGCTTCTTTGTCGCCGATGACTAACATGTAAGGCACTTTTTCGTTAACGGCTTTGCGGATTTTATTACCGACGGTTTCATTATCCTCATCGATTTCCACCCGGATTCCAGCGGCTTTAAATTCAGCCGCCAAGGTCTGACAATAGGGTAAGTGAGTTTCGGAAACAGAAACTAATTTTACCTGGACCGGCGACAGCCAAACTGGAAAGGCACCGGCGTAATGTTCAATAATCACGCCCAAGAATCTTTCCATGGAACCGAGTAAAGCGCGATGGATAACAATTGGCGTTTTGCCCTGTCCGTCACTATCAGTATATTTAAGATCAAAACGTTGAGGCAATTGGTAATCCAATTGAATGGTGGCTAGCTGCCATTGGCGGCCGATAGCGTCTTTAACTTTAACGTCAATTTTTGGTCCGTAAAAAGCGCCGTCGCCTTCATTGATTTTATAAGCTAACTCGGCTGATTCTAGGGCTTGCTTTAGGTTGGTTTCCGCTTCGTCCCAAGTGGCTTTTTCACCTAAGAAATGTTCGGGTCGCGTCGATAAATGGATTTCGTCGATTTCTAAGTTAAAAATTTTGTAGATCTTTTTTATCTTAGCCAGCAGTTCGGAAATTTCACTAAATATTTGGTCTGGTCGGACGAAAATATGAGTATCATCTTGAGATAGAGAGCGGACGCGAGTGAGTCCGTGCAAGGTTCCGGATTTTTCATTGCGGTATAGAGTGGTGACCTCAGCGAGGCGTAGCGGTAAATCTCGATACGATCGAATATTGTTTTTAAAGATTAACATATGAGCCGGGCAATTCATCGGTTTAAGACCCATATCAATATCGTCTTCAGCGTGATGCAAGCAAAACATGTCTTCTTGATAATGATCCCAGTGTCCAGAAACTCGCCACAAATCAGCGTTTAACAGCTGAGGCGTCCGGACCTCTCTGTAGCCTTCGCCATAAGAATATTTGCGCACAAATTCCGTTAACTCTTTTAAAATAATCATCCCTTTTGGTAAAAAGAAGGGCATGCCGGGGGCAAACTCGTGATTCATGAAGATGTCTAATTCTTTACCCAGTTTGCGGTGGTCTCTTTTTTCGGCTTCGGTAATTAGTGTTAAATAAGCTTCTAATTCCTCTTTGGTGTCATAAGCTAAACCGTAAATCCGAGTTAACATTTTATTTTTTTCATCGCCGCGCCAATAAGCGCCGGCGAGCTTGTCTAACTTAAAACTGCCCGGCTTGATTGAGCCGGTATTTTCGACGTGCGGACCGCGGCACAAATCAGTAAAGTCGCCGACCGTGTAGAAGCTGACGACAGTCTCTCCTTTAGCTTTTAAATCGGCAATCAGCTCGGCCTTATAAGGATCGTTATTTTTTTGAGCAGCGGCTAAAGCTTCATCAATATTTTTTTCACTGCGTTCAAATTTCAAATTTTGTTTAGCTAGCCGCGCCATTTGTTTTTCAAAATCTCGCAAATCGCTGTCGGTGATTTTATTTTCACCGAAGTCGACATCATAGTAAAAGCCATTGTCTATAGATGGTCCAATGGCTAGTTTAGCTTCCGGGTATTTTTCGATAATAGCGGTCGCCAGCAAGTGGGCCAAAGAATGGCGCTTTAATTCTACTTCGGATGATTTGGGGTCATGTTCATGTGACATATTTTTAGAGTTAACCGTATAAATTAAATATTTCGCCGTGCTTCAGGGGCAAATAAAAAACCGCCCTGGTAACAGCACAAACACTAATTTATGCAGCGACCGGGACGGGATTTATTATCTCGCGGTTCCACCCGATTTTTTTCCGGCGCCTTAAAACGCAGGAAAACTCTTTAATTAATTGTGGCGGCTCTTAGGAGTTTTTAAACTCTAGCTTCATAAGCTAATTAGCTTGGTAGGCTAATCAATTGAGTCGTTCTTAGTATAGCAGAATCAATAGATAATTCAAGTCAGCCTTTAGCTAAGGCGAGTTTGATAACCTGGCGGGCGCCGGCACCTTTTAAAATTTTAGCCGCCTCGTTAATAGTGGCGCCACTAGTGATAATGTCATCGACCAAGATGATATCACACCCCTTTAAATCCGGACCGCACCAGGAAAAAACACGGGCTTGATTAAGCAGCCGCGCCTCTTCGTTTAAATCAGCCTGGATGGCGCTTTTTTTGTGTTTAATTAAAGCGAGGCTAAGTGACCAGCCGTAATAGTCGCTGATTTCACGTGCTAAAAGTTCGCTCTGATTGAAGCCGCGCCATTTCTTTCGGGATTTGTGCAAAGGAATCGGCACAACTAAGATATTTTGGAAGTTACGGCCGCTTAAATTATTAACCAAGATTTTTTTATCCAGCGCCTTTTTTAAAAAAGCAAATAAAGGAATAACTAGTTCGCGGTTAAAATTAAATTTGAAGGCGATGATCAAGTTATGCAAAATCGGGTCTTGATATTCGCCGGCGATGATTAAATTTTTGGTATCTAGCAGCGCCCGCGGCACTTCGCCTTGATAATTTTTAAGAGACAAAAAGCAGGTTTTACATAACCAAATATTGGGCGCGCCGCAGCCGTAACATTTTTTCGGAAAGAAGCAATCGAGTAAGAAATTTTTTAAAGACATAAAAAAACACCACTCGCTTAAGAACTGAGGGGTGTTTTTAAAGCGCGCTTAATTAAATTTATTTAAGTTTTACTTTATAGAGCAGACCAGTATTTTTATCGGAAAAAACCAATTGGCTCTGAGTGCTGTTAACCATCAAATTACTGACATTAAAATTTCCGTCCGGCACGGCGACTAATTCTTTAACGCCGGTTTCCAAGTTTATTTTATAAAGCTCGTCATTATTTTTATCGGCAATGTCTCGAACTAGCCCGGCTCCTGACGGCAAATCGACGGGCACGGCGCAATAGACTTCGGTATTGGAAGCAAAAGTACATTTATCGGCCCAGGTGTTTATTTGTAAATCGTGGCGATTTTCGTTGATAGTGTTGCCTTGAGCATCGACGACCCAGAGTTTCGGTTTCATATCACTGCTAGCATTATAGACGCTATAGAGCAGGCGATCACCGGTGGTTGACCAGGTGTAATTTAAACCGCGGCCTTCCACAATCGTTGATTTAAAATTTTCGCCGTTTAAGCCGACAAAGAAAACTTCTTGCCGATCTAAATCCACGCCTTGGCTGTAAGTGGCGACAATCTGATTATTGGGCGACCAGGAAGCTTGAACGGTATCATTGGTGCCGATGGGTGTGACGTTAACGACTCGCGAACCGTCTTCTGAAGCCACGCTTAGGAAGCGATTATCGGGATCCAAACCGATATTTTGGGCAATGACTTGGTCACTTTGCGGCGAGAAAGAAAAATTTTCCCAATATTTTGGAAAGGTAACTTGTTTTTTAGTATCAAAATTATAGAGAATCTTCGAGCCGTCAGGATATTCCAGAATCGCTTTATTTTTACTCGGCGCCCAAGTGATGTTACTAACATCATGAAAAACGCGATCGCTCATTTTGGTGACATTGCCGCTGGCATCGATTTTATAAAAATAGCCGTCATCTTTATTGTAATACTGGACGCCGCCGGAAGCGGATAAAGTTGAACCGATGCCGGGGGAAGTGGTTAGTGTTTCCACTTTAGTTAAACCGCCCAAGGCTAAATCGGAAGGAGCGTTATTATCCGGCTGGCCGTTAGTTAGGGAATTACTGGGATTAGTGCCGTTATTGGCATTTCCGGGAATGGTGCCGGGAGCAGTGCTGGTAACTATCTGGCCGTTGCCGTTTTCTGAAGCTGGCAGACTGCCGCCATTTTTGGTAACCGTTGAGGCTTCAGGGGTAATTGTCAGATTAGTTTGGAAAAAAGCCTTATAAAGAAGCCAGCCTAAAAAAATTGTCACCGCAATAAAACCCAAAACTAAAAAAATTTTTTTATATTTTGTAAATAAATTCATAAGGCGTTTTTTATTTCACTGATTATTTTTATAAGCCGTTTAACTCTTTGCTTTTGTCTATAATTATTATATAATATAAACTGATACATATCAAACTAATAAGTCTGTATTTGTCAGTTTTATTTATGGACTTAATTTAAAAATTTATGGGTTTGTTTTCGAAATCAGACAACTCTTTTTTGGGTGTAGATATTGGCGATTCGTCTTTAAAAATGGTTGAACTTAAAAAAAAGGGTAAAAAAATATATTTAACCAACTATGCATTTTCTGAAAACGTCAATGACGTTAAGTTCACTAAAATTGATGATAGTGCTTATTTGGCTAAGGCAATTAATAAAGTTCGCGATGAAGCGAAGATTAAAGCGAAGCTCGTAACCGCCTCGCTGCCGACTTTCGCCGTTTTTTCCTCGATTATCACTTTAACTGGCGTCGATAAAAGTAATTTAACCGCCGCCGTCTTAGAAGAGGCTAAAAAAGTGATTCCTTTGCCGTTGGAAGAAATGAAAATCGATTTCCGGGTTATTCCGGACCCCGCCGGCAATAAAAATGCCGTTAAATCTAATGTCCGAGTTTTTTTGACTTGTTCGCCCCGAAAAATCGTCCGCAAGTATATTGAGGTTTTTAATCAAGCTAATCTGGAGTTATCATATCTGGAAACAGAAACTTTTTCGCTGGTGAGGTCGCTAATCGGCAATGATAAGTCAACGATTATGATTGTGGAAATCGGGGCTAATAGCACGGATATTTCAGTGGTCCGCGAAAGCATTCCGGTTTTAAATCGCAGTTTGGAAATTTGCGGCACTACGATTACGACGGCTTTAGCGGAAAAGCTGGAAATTAGCTTCGCTCAAGCCGAACAATTTAAAATCGACTTATCTTTGTCGGAAAAAATCACTTCAGAGATTCCGGCGGTAGTTATTAAAACGATTACACCGATTATTGGCGAAATCAAGTACATGCTGGATTTTTATAATATGGCAAATCAAGGACAAGTGGAAAAAATTATTTTGTCCGGCGGCTCATCGCTGCTTTTTAGCTTATCTAAATATTTAAGTGATAAATTAAATTTACAAGTGATTATTGGTGATCCGTTTAATCGAATTTTATACCCCGAAGAACTGAAGCCGATAATCAGGGAAGTTGGTCCGAGGCTGGCGGTGGCCGTCGGCTTAGCTTTGCGAGACATTGAGAATTAATTTTAAAAATGAAAATCTTTAATCAACAATCGAATAAGAATATCTCCGGTCAAAAGGATAATTTGATTAATCCAAAAATTTTGGAGGTCAATTTGATTAAAGATGAAATGGGTGTTGAGTTCAACTTGCATAAGAATTTATTATCTTTATTTTTAACAATTTTTGTCGCCTCTTTGCTGTTTGCCGAAATTTATTACGGCTTAGATTGGTGGCAGAAGCAAGAAGAGCAAAAAACGCTGGTAATTAACGCCGAATATGAAGATGTTGGCCAGCAGATTAAAAATATTAATCGTAACTCTAAAGATTTTACCGCTTTTAAAGATAAACTGGCGCTGACTAAAAATATGGCTGATAACCATATTTATTGGACGGATTTCTTTAATTGGTTAGAACAAAACACGCTTAATTCAGTGGCTTATGGCGGTTTTTCCGGCGACACCAGCGGCAAATATTCTTTAAGCGCCACGGCCAAAACTTTTAGCGATATCAGCTGGCAGGTCAAAGCTTTCCGTGATAACAAATTTGTGGATTCGGTGCGCGTTGATTCCGGTTCAATTGCCGGCCGCTCAGATGATAAAAATTCCAATAAACCAGCCGATACGGCCGTTAATTTTTCTTTAGATTTAAAAGTTAAGCCGGAAATATTTTACCGTCAAGCCCAGTAATTATGATTTATAATAATAATTTAGCCAAGAAAAACAGCCTCAACACTTTTTTAAACAAATATTTTAATTTGTTCGTGGTGATTTTTGTGTCTTTTTTATTATTTATTGGTTATTTATTGATTCTGCAACCAAAAGTGAGCAGCGCTTCGGCCGCTATTTCCGAAAATATCAGTTCCCATCAAAAATTATTGCAGGCGGAAAAAATAAAATTAGCCAATTTGAAGGAGGCCATTAAGGATTACGACAATATTGATACGGTTGATCTGGACCGAGTTAATCGCATTTTACCGAACGAGTATGATAAGGAATTATTGTATGGGGAAATTGAAGAACTAATTACTAAAAATGGTTTTACGCCGATATCAATTACTTTGACTAAAGAAGGCGAGGCCGGAGCGACTGGCCAGTCGGCACCCAGCGATGCTAGCAGCAATGAGGCCACCACTACTGAAAGCAGTAAAATTGGTGTGATTAATATTTCACTAAATATCGCTTCCGTGGATTATGCCGGCTTAAAAAATCTTTTGGCTATCTTAGAAAGCAATTTGAGATTGCTGGATGTTAAAAAGCTTAGTTTAGATGGCGGCCATTCGGGCGGGCTAGAACTCTCAACTTACTATTATAAAAAATGAGACAAAATAAGTCGACAATTTTATATTTATTTATTCTACTTATGATCTTGTTAGGTCTGGGGTTATTTATTTTTAAAGATAATCTGGCCGGGCAGTTTTTAAGTCCAGGGAGTAATGGTAATTCTTCACCGGTCAATCCGGCAGTTAATACTTTTAATCTGGATGTACTGCGTGATAGCCGCATCAAAGAGCTTAAAAATTATGTCAGTGTCTTTAATTATGAAGATTTAAACAAAAGCCAGGATGCGATTGAGGCGGCTTTAAAAACGCAGCAGGATGTGATTATCAGTAATCCTAATGACGCTTCCAGTGCGACATCCAGCAGTCCGAGCAATTTTATCAGAGTCAGGGTCGGCAATAGCAATCCGTTTATTGTTAATAAAGTAGTGAAGTAACTTATGGAAAAAAATGAAAAACTGCTTAAAGCCTTGATTGATAAAGGTTTAATAACGGCTGAACAATTAGATGATTTAAAAAAACGCGGCGATGATGCTAAAAGTGATTTAGCGGCTTTAATTGTCCACGCTGGCTTAGTCGAAGAAGAAACGCTGGTTCAAGTGAAAGCGGAGCTAGCCGGCTTGCCTTATTATAATATTCAAGATGAGGAGTTAGCCGAGAACGTTTTGAATTTTTTATCGGAAGAAATCGCCAGGACTTATAAAATTGTTTGTTTTAGCCGGGAAGAGAAATCAGTTAAAATCGGCTTAGTGGAGCCGGATTTAAGGGCCATGGAGGCGGTTAATTTTTTGGCAGCCGAAGACCACCTGCACCCGATTTTTTATTTGATTTCTGAGAGCAGCTGGCAAAAAGGGATTAAACAATATCAAAAAATCGAAGAAGAAATTTCCAGCGCCTTAGAAGTTAAAGCCAAAGAAGAAGGGGGGGAGTTAGTTCAAGTTAAAACCGATTCGGATGAAGGCGTTAACGATGAAGATATAAATAGCGCTCCGGTTTCTAAGATTGTATCAGTTATTATTCGCCATGCCGTTGAAGCTCGAGCTTCGGATATCCATATTGAACCGTTTGCTAAAGAAAGCCGGGTCAGGTATCGTATTGATGGTATTTTACACACTTCGCTAACATTGCCTAAGAGCATTCACGCGGCGATTATCGCTCGTATTAAAGTGCTGGCCAAACTTAAATTAGATGAAACTCGGGTGCCGCAAGACGGCCGTATCCGCTTGATTATTAATGGCCGCGAGATTGATTTCCGTGTTTCCACTTTACCGCTGGCTTCGATGGAAAAAGTGGTAATGAGAATTTTAGACAGTAATCGCGGGACACCAACGCTAGAGTCGCTGGGTTTTAATGCTAATACCTCGGCTTGTATCCGCCGCGGTATGAAAAAAACCAGCGGTATTTTGCTAGTTACCGGTCCGACCGGATCGGGAAAAACGACTACGCTTTATTCAGTGCTAACGGTACTAAATCAGGAGAATGTTAATATTTCCACTTTGGAAGATCCGGTGGAATATGAAATTAAAGGTGTTAATCAGGCGCAAATCAGGCCGAATGTCGGTTTTACTTTCGCCACGGGTTTACGATCACTACTACGTCAAGATCCAAACATTATTATGGTGGGAGAAATTCGTGATGAGGAAACGGCGGAGCTGGCGATTAACGCCGCTCTAACCGGACACTTAGTATTATCAACTTTGCATACTAATGATGCGCTGGGCACTATTTTCCGTTTACTTGATATGAAGGTGGAATTTTTTTTGCTGGCTTCAACTTTGAAAACGGTGGTGGCTCAACGTTTAGCCAGACAGCTCTGTAATAATTGTAAACAGCCCACCGAGCTATCAGCGGAAGAGTTAGCGGATATCACTCAGGAACTGAGACTTATTCCAGAATCGATTCTAAAATTGGAAGTCGCTGATTTTACAACGGTTGATGATTTTTTAAAGAAGATGGTTTTTTATAAAGCGGTGGGGTGTTCCCATTGTGAGAGCACCGGTTATTTGAGTCGAACTTCCGTGTCGGAAGCGATTGAGATTAATGATGCTTTAAGACAGAGCATTAATAATGGGAGTAAAGACCTGACTTTAGAAGTAATTAAGAAAAGCCAAGATTTTATTTCAATTAGGCAAGACGGTTTTCTAAAAGCCGCCAAAGGAATAACTACCATTGAAGAAATTTTAAGAGTTATTGAAAGTTAATTTAAATTTATTTATGCCAATTTTTCGCTATCAAGCTCATACTAAAAAAGGTAAGGTTAAATCCGGAATCGATATCGGTTTAAATGAAGCGGATTTAGTCGCTCGTTTTCGGCGCAAAGAAATGGAAATCTTTTCTTTGGTGCCGGCGGAAAATGATTTAGCCACCAAAATAAAACTGTTTATTGAACGCTCGAATACGAAGGACCTGGTAATTTTTTCCCGCCAGTTTTCGGTCATGATTTCGGCTAACGTTCCGGTGGTGGAATCGCTGCTGATTTTAATTGAACAGACAGAAAATTTTTCGCTGAAAAATATGATTGCCGATATCGCTTTTGAAGTTGATGCCGGTTCGCTGCTGTCAGATTCTTTTGAAAAGAGACCGGAAGTCTTTTCTAATTTTTTTGTTAATATTATCCGGTCCGGAGAAACTTCCGGCAAACTGGATGAGGTGCTTAATTATTTAGCCGATGAAATGGAAAAAAGCTATGATATGGCTTCTAAAGTTAAAGGGGCGATGATTTATCCGATTTTTATCTTAGCCGGTTTGGTCGGCGTGGCGATTGTCTTAATGGTTTATGTGATTCCTAATTTAACTTCGGTGCTGACGGAATCGGGCGCGGACTTGCCGATTTCCACTCGGATAGTTATTGCTACTTCCGATTTTTTAACCAAGTATTTATTATTGATATTTTTGGCGTGTATTGGTTTGGGTTTTCTGCTGCGCTTGTATTTAAAAACTTATAATGGCCAGCGTAACTTGGATATTGTTAAGCTGCGGATGCCGATTTTTGGCACGCTCTTTAAGTATATCTATCTGATGCGTTTTACCCGGTCGCTATCAACTTTGCTTAAAGGGGGTGTGACAATTACTAAGAGTTTAGAAATCGTGGCGGATGTGGTCAGTAATGTGATTTATAAGGAAATTATTTTAGCGACCTTAGAATCAATTAACGATGGCAACCCGCTCTCGACGGTGATGGAAAACGAAGCGACAATTCCCAAAATGGTGCCGCAAATGTTAGCGGTTGGTGAACGTACCGGTAAAATTGATGTGGTGCTGGATAAGATTACCGAATTTTATAGCCGGGAAGCGGATAAGATGCTGGCTAATTTAAGCACTTTGATGGAACCGGTAATTATGACGATTATGGGCATCGGCGTGGGTATTATGGTGGCGGCTGTTATTATGCCGATGTATAACATGGCGAGCCAGTTCTAGCTCTTGTGGCGTTTAACCAATATGATATACTTTATAAGTATTCTAATTTATATACTAAAATAAATAGTTTAAAAAAACTTTATGAAGAAAAAAGGTTTCACATTAATCGAATTGCTGGTGGTAGTTGCCATTATTGGCCTACTGGCTACTTTATCGATTGTAGCATTAAACAATGCCCGGGCCAGAGCTCGCGACGCTAAGCGGGTGGCCGACGTCAAACAAGTGCAAACTGCTTTAGAGCTTTATTATAATGATAATGGCTCTTACCCAGCCACAATTCCGACTTCAGGTGTGACAATTGCTAGTGGTACGACCGTTTATATGAATCAAATCCCAGTTGCGCCGACTCCATTCGATGGCGGTTGTACAGCGGGTAATAATGCTTATGTTTATGCCGGTACGGCCCAGACTTACACTTTGACTTATTGTTTAGGTTTTGCCACTGGCGGTTTAACGGCCGGTTTTGGTACGGCGACTCCCGCTGGTATCAGATAATATTTTTGTCTAATTTAAGAATCAAGCATTTTAAAAAAGTGCTTGATTTTTATTTTTTATAAATTAGTTATTGCCACTGACTAAAAAATGATATATAATTTAGGTGTAATATTTTTTTAATAAGACAGTATGCACAAAAAAGGTTTCACCTTGATTGAGTTGTTAGTGGTCGTGGCAATTATTGGTCTGCTGGCCACGCTATCAATGGTGGCTCTAAATAACGCCCGCGCTCGATCACGTGACGCTAAGAGAGTTGTCGATGTCAAGCAATTACAAACGGCTCTCGAACTTTATTTTAATGACCAGGGTACTTATCCCTCAACTGTGCCGACTTCCGGAACGACGATTGCCAGTGGTACTGTTGTTTATATGAATAAGGTCCCGACCCCACCACTACCTGTTGACGGCACTTCCTGTCCCGCTAATCCGACTAATTATACTTATGGTCAAACTGATTCGGGCAGATCTTATACAATCGCTTATTGCTTAGGAAATACCACCGGCGGAATTGCGGGTAACGTGGTGTCGACGGCTACCCCAGCTGGCATTAAATAATTTATTTAAAAAATTTAAAACATTTCTAATAATTGTTTTAATCTAACTATCTTAATATGAACAAGAAAAAAGGTTTCACATTAATCGAATTGCTGGTGGTAGTTGCCATTATTGGCCTACTGGCTACTTTATCGATTGTAGCGTTAAACAATGCTCGTGCTCGTGCTCGTGATGCTAAAAGAATCGCTGATATCAAGCAGATTCAAACGGCTTTAGAACTTTATTACAATGATTGGGCCACTTACCCAGCCGCAATGAGTTCAGGAAGCGCTATTTCTAGCGGGACGACTATTTATATGAATCAGGTGCCAAATGCGCCGACTCCATTTGATGGTTCTTGCACAGCGCTTAACAACGTTTACACTTACGCGGTTACTGGTGGCGCTTCACAAACTTATACTTTGACCTATTGTTTAGGTAATGCGACTGGTGGCGTGACGGCTGGTTTCGGCACAGCGACTCCGGCTGGTATCAGATAATATTTAATCTTTAGTTAAATTTAAAAATCAAGCGCCTCAAAAACGCTTGATTTTTTTTGTGGCCGTTACCATCTGGGATTTTCTTTTGCCAAAAAAATCGGTATAATGAAAGTATGAAAATTTTGCCTTTGCTGAATAAAAAAGTTGTTCAGGAGTTTTTGGAAATAGCGGCGCCCAGTTCAGGGGCGGAGTTTTTGGCGTCACTTGAGTGGGCCGAAGTCTTAAAAAAGGAAGGGGTTAGGGTGGAGACCCTCGGTGTTTATCATGATAATCAAGAATTAGTCGCGGTTTTTAACTTAATCTACCAGCGTTTTAGGGCCGCTTATTCACCGCGGGGTCCGGTTTTTAAAGAGAACTTATCTAAGGATGAAGAAACTGAAATTTGGCAATTTTTAGTCACTGATTTAAAAAATAAAGCCCTAATTTTTTGGCGCGTTGAGCCTCAAGCCGCTTTGCCCGAAGATTTATCTGTTAAAAAAGTTAAAAATTTACAGCCCCAAGAAACTTTGATGCTTGATTTAGATTTAAGCGAGACGGAGCTATTGCATAATTTTCATCCAAAGACGCGCTATAATATTAAATTGGCCGAGAAGAAAGGGGTAATAATTAGCGAAGGGTCTAGTTCAACCGATTTTGAAAATTTTTGGTCTTTAATGACTGAGACCGGTCGGCGCGATGCTTTTAAAATCCATAGTAAAAATCATTATTTAACGCTAGCGACAGCTAATCCTAGTTTTATCAAATTATTTGTGGCCCGAGCCGGCGACCAGACAGTTGCGGCCGGCCTGTTTGCTTTTTACGGCGACAAGGTGACTTATTTGCACGGCGCTTCTTCCTATCAAAATCGGCCGCTGATGGCGCCTTATCTTCTGCAGTGGACTTTAATTAAAAAAGCGCGGGCGCAGCATTATAAATATTATGATTTTTACGGCATTGATGCGCTCAAATGGCCGGGGGTCACGCGGTTTAAATTAGGTTTTTCCGGTTTTTCGGTGGCTTATGCCGGCACGCATGATTTGATTTTTAATCAGACAAAATATCATTTCTATAATTGGCTTAAAAAAATTAAATGCTTCTTATGATTGAAATTACTAATACCACTAAATTTAAGATAAATAAAAAACAGTTAACTAGCTTAAGCGAGGCGTTTTTACAAACTTTTAAAAAAAGCCATGTAGATGTTTCCCTGGCGATTGTGGGCGATACGCAAATTAAAAAACTTAATGATAAATATCGCGGACACAAAACTACAACCGATGTCTTGTCTTTTGCCGGGGCGGAATGGGAAGGGAATCTGCTGGGTGAAGTGATTATTAACCCTCGCGAAATCAAGCGCTTGCATAAGTATCGCGAGATTTTGGAGCTAGCCGGTTTTAAATATCCGCCGGCCAAACTTAAAGCGGCGGAAAATTATTTATTTTATTTCATCTTGATTCACGGTCTCCTGCATTTAATCGGCTATGATGATGAGATGGAGAGCGACCGTCTACAAATGTTAAATATCG
>TBL_comb47_HYPODRAFT_10002506_pt1 | contig 22618 bp, 23 predicted proteins | sample TroBogypolimnion_40_FD_10682 | JGI IMG/M metagenome (IMG submission 10682)
AAAGACGTGCACTTGAATTGATCGGGGAGATCAAAATGTAGACAGAAAGTGGAACCTAAAATATCGAGTGTTTCAAAGGGAAAACACACCTTTTTTAGGGAAGAACTTCAGTTTATGGTCTCGTTGTGGTCTCGTTGTGGTCGGGACTTTGCTTGTTTTTTTGACGACTTGGCCAGATCTTGCATCACCCCAAGCAAAAAAAAGACCCACGAATGGGTCTGAATGGAGAGAGACTAAGAAAGAAAAAAGGGGGGGAGGGGCAAACTCGCGGACTCAACCTTTGTCGATGGCCATGAAGACAAAGATCAACAGCATCGTGATGACGGTCATGCTGACAACGAATTCAGACATGTTGGGCAATCCTGTTGGGGGTTTTGGCCTGGGTCGCCGCGTGGGCGAAGTGGTTTTGGTGTTCGGATTTTAAGTATTCTTTGACCGACTTTATGTAAGCCATGGGGTTGGTGTTGATTTTAGACATGAGGGCGTTGAGTTCCCAGTGGCTCATCTGTGTGCCCCGCATGAGTTGGGTCCAACCCACGGTTTGATCGGCATGCTCAGAAATCCACAGCGTCAACTCCCAAAGACGGGTTTTGTCTGAATCTGACAAATGTTGAAGTGCCGGGTTGGTGCTGAACATGGTGTGGGTCTGGTGGAGGTCAATGGGGCGCAATGCAAGTGCTCAGTGTTTGAATCGGCCCAGTGTTTCAAAACTTGAGACGGCCCATCCATGGAGGGTGTGGCCTGGGGGGGGCTAGAAAGCTTCAGCCACTCCCTAATCAAGAAATTGAATGAAAACGTGACCCCTTGGTTTTCTGACCAAGAGCGTGACGTTGCCCGTCTCTTGCTCACAATGTAAACCTGATAAGATCCAAGCTCAATTGGAGACGTTTTTATGAAGAAATTAAGCTTGGGCTTTGCTCGCTCAGCGACTCTTTTGGCCGTCACGCTCAGCGCCCTGAATGTGGCCCAGGCCGATGCGGCGGGCAATTGGGACAAGCTCTCCACCGTGTTGTCGGCGGGCGCACCGTTGGTGGCGGGATTCAACTCTTGGCGCAAAGGCGATGACGAAGGGGTCAAAGATCTGGGTATGTCGCTTTTCGGGACCCTCGTCATCGATGAGGCACTTAAAAATGTACACCACGAGATTCGCCCAGATCGCTCAGGCAATGACAGTTTTCCCTCAAACCATGCGGCAGTCTCTTTTGCGACCGCACGTTATGTGGACATTCGAGATTCTGGTGCAGGTGCAGACTTCTATTACGCCGCGGCGGTTTTAACCTCTTATGCCCGAGTTCAAGCTCGTCAACATTACTGGAAAGACACCGTTGCGGGGGGCGGTATTGGCATCTTGATGAGCGGGGTTGCGACCGATCCCAAATCCACCAAGGTCACCGCCACTCCCATGAAAGGTGGTTTGGCGCTCAATTGGATTCAACCCTTGAATTGAGTACCATTTCTTCATGGTTTCCAACCTATTTGCTTATTAGACAACATTAGCCCCATGAAAATCAAATTGCCTGGCGTCACACTGAACTATGAAATTCATGGCAAAAAAGGTGCTCCCTGGATCACCCTGAGTCATTCATTGGCCTGCAGCACTCGCATGTGGGATGCGCAAACCGAAGACCTCTCCAAAGACTTCCAGGTGCTCGTCTATGACACGCGCGGTCACGGCTTGAGTGAAGCCACCCCCGGGGCCTACGACGTGCAGATGCTGGCGAGCGATGTCTACCATTTGCTCCAAGCCCTGGGTATTGCAAAAACCCATTTTGTCGGACTCTCCATGGGCGGGATGACGGGTGCGCAACTCGCCTTGTCTCACCCCGAGGTGGTCGACCACTTGGTGCTGGCCGACACAGGACACGCAGCCACGCCTGCGGCCAACGCAGCTTGGCAAGAGCGCATTGACTTGGCGGTCAAGGATGGTTTGGAGGTCTTGGTTGAGCCCACATTGAAGCGCTGGTTCACCGAGCCCTTCTACAACGAGCGCTCACCTGCACTCTTAAGAGTTGGAGACCAAATCCGCCACACCCCATTGGTGGGTTTCATGGGCTGCATCAGCGCCTTGACCAGCTTGAACCTTACCGAACGATTAAAAGACATCAAGCACCCCACATTGGCCATTGCCGGTGAGCAAGATGCGTCGGCTGGCAACACCATGTTCATGGGCGAGCAAATTGCTGGGTCCAAGTCGGTGTTGATACCCAGCGCAGCGCACATTGCCAATGTCGAGCAAAGTGCGGTGTTCACCCAGGCTTTGAGAGATTTCTTGAGTTAAGCGGGGCAGAGCCCATTGGCCGATGTGGCCATCTTGCCGTCTTGCCGTCTGGCTGCTTTAGCTCTGGTTTGTTTTGCAGGTCTGGCTTTATTTATTTGTATTTCACCGAATCCCTTGTCATGGCCCGAGTTCCCTACATCGATGAGCACAGCAACCCTGAGCTCACCCCTTTGATCGAATCGATTCGGCGCGAGCGCCGGGGCAAGCTCATCCCCGTGTATGGATTGCTTTTGCACAGCCCCGAGATTGCCGAGCAGTGGATGCATTTCATCAACGCCGTGCGTTGGAAGTCCACCTTGAGCGCGCGACTAAGGGAGATGGTGATTTTGCGAGTGGCGTTTTTGAACGATGCCCAGTACGTGATCGATGTTCACATGGGCCATTTCGCCCAAGGCGACGGCTTGAGTCTGAGTGAATGTGAGCATCTCTTGATCCGTGATATCCCCGTCGGGGTGTTTGACCCTTCAGAGGAGTGGGCCATCCGTTATGTGGACGAGTTGACCACGGGGGCACAGGTGTGTGACGCCACCCATGAGGCCAATCAAAAGCACAGGAGTGATCGCGAACTCGTGGAGCTCTCCGTGTTGATTGGCGCCTACAACATGCACACCCGCATGATCAATGCCCTCAAAATTGACCCAGAAAAATCCTCAATCTCCTCATGAACACGCCCCATACCCTTGAGCTGTCTGCGCGCCTTCATGTTGTGATCGAAAACGATGTCTTCATGCGGGTCTTGGACATCGTCTTGAATGCCGAGTGTGAAAAAGACAGGCTAGCGGCATTTCAAGACTTTTTTGCCCACGATCAACCTGACTTTTTAGACTGGGCCAAGAGGCTGCGGCTGCAAACTCGCCATTTGCAAGACTGCCGGGTGAGTTTTGTCAACACCTCAGATGAGCTTGAAAGGGCATTGCATGACGCCGATGTGTTGGTGCTTGAATCCTTGCAAGTGGGTGAGCGCGAGTTGTCTCAGGCCCCGAGGCTTCAAGTGATTCAGAAATATGGCCACATCGTGCGCAACATCGATGAAGCCGCGTGCATTCGCCACGGCGTTCAATTGCTCACCCTCCGTCGGCATGCCAATATCGCTTGCGCTGAGCAAGCCATGATGATGATTTTGGCGCTGGCCAAGCGACTGCCCGAGATCAACAAATTGACCTCCTTGAAGCGTTTGCGAGAGGGTGGATTTTCTCCCGCGCCTTTTGATCGCCGTCACACCCCATCATCAAACTGGGCGAGAATTCCCAACTTGGACACCCTCTATGGTGCGACTCTGGGGATATTGGGCCTGGGTGAAGTGGGTCGAGACATTGCCAAGCGTGCCAATGCATTTGAGATGAAGGTGATTTACTCGCAGCGTGAGCAACTTGACCGTGCGCTGGAGTCGGGACTCCAGGTGAAGTATGTGTCGTTTGAAGAACTGCTTGAACAAAGCGACTGGCTGGTGGTGCAACTGCCCTCAGGTCCCTCGACCCACGAACTGCTCAATGGCGAGGCTTTCAGGCGCATGAAAAAAGGCCTGCGCTTGATCAATGTCTCACGCGCGCAATGCATGGAGCGCGGTGCTGTATTGACAGGCCTCAGGGATGGGACACTGGGTGGTTTTGCCCTTGACACGCTGTGGCAGGAACCAGGGGACGATGACGACGAGTTGCTCGGCTTTCCCAATGTCATCTTGACCCCGCACACCGCGGGCAGTCCCCGGCAAAACGGTTTGCTCGATTTTGAGCAAATGGTGCATCAAATGGATGCGGCGCTGGACCTGCGATCAAGGTGACCATTTGAGCAGCCAAGTTGACCTGAAGACGTCAATCTGGAGTTGCTGTTTACTTAACTTGGGTGTTTCTTGCATGAATACTGGATTTTCCCAAACTGCGAGCCTGTGGACGTTAGGCTTGCTGGTGTTGTGCGCTGTCATGGTGGGTGAGTGTGCACAAGCCCAAGGGGCTTGGCCCAATCGTGCGATCAAGCTCGTGGTGCCGTTTCAAGCCGGCAGTGCGACTGATGCTGCCACCAGGGTGGTGGCTAACAAGATGGCTGCCTTGTTATCGCAAACTGTGGTGGTGGACAATCGCACTGGCGCCAGTGGCAACATTGGCTCAGACGTCGTCGCCCACAGTGCGGGCGATGGCTACACCATTTTGCTGGGCACGGTGAGCACGCAAGTGGTGGGGCCACTTTTGAATTCGAGCATTTCTTATGACGCTGCAAGAGACTTTGTGCCGATTGGCATGATGGCCTCTTCCCCTTATATTTTGGTGACCTCGGGTGCGCATGGTTTCAAAAATTTCAATGATTTTCTAAGCGAAGCCAAAGCTGAAAAAGGACGGGTGACCTATGCCTCTGCCGGGGTGACCAGCATGGGTAATTTGTCGGCCCAGCTTTTTTCTCTTGCGGCCCACATCGAGATGCGACACATTCCTTACAAGAGCTCGGCGCAGTCGGTGACGGACACGATGTCAGGCGTCGTGAATTTCCAGTTCTCCTCGGTCTCGCCGGTGCTGACCCAAATCAGAAGTGGTCATTTGCGCGCTTTGGCGGTGACGTCCAAGTCGCGTTTGAGCATCTTGCCCGAACTGCCCACCGTTGCCGAATCGGGCTTTCCTGGCTTTGAGGCGGTGCTCTGGTTTGGCCTGTTTGCCCCAGTTGACACGCCGGCCATCGCGACAGAGCGCCTGACCCGCGCCTTGCGCGCCTCATTGCAAGACCCTCAGGTTCAGAGCGAGTTGTTGGCCCAGGGCCTGCAAACCTCAGACCTTGTCGGCCGGGAGTTTCAAGCCTTCATCAAGGCCGAGTTCAGCAAATGGGATCACATCATCAAAGTCACGGGTGTGCAAGCGCAGTAGTGGGGGGGTGTCTTGGGTCGCTCTTGGCTAGGTTATTTTCCTAATGACAAAGACCGGCTTTTCAGAACACAATCCGAGGGAGCCATCTCGCTGTGTTCTTTTTTGCAAGGCCCGCTATGTTTTTCTCTCGCCTTCTGTCTTGGTTTTGGGTCACCCTGGGTATTTTGTGCTTTGCGACTTTTAGTGCTCATGCACAAAGCATTGCCAGCACCTATCCCAATAAACCCATTCGCATCGTGATTGGATTCCCGCCTGGGGGTGGAATTGATATTGTGGCGCGCATGATGGCCCCTAAGCTCACCGAAGTACTCGGTCAGTCGGTCGTTATTGACAACCGGCCTGGCGCCAATGGGGTGCTGGGGATGGACGCGGTGGCCAAATCGGCGCCCGACGGCTACACAATTTTTTTGGGTACCTTGGGCAACCTGAGTGTGAACCCCAATTTCTATCCCAATTTGCCCTTCAATTTCGACAAGCAATTCATGGCCTTGACGCAAATTGCATCGGTGCCGTTTTTGTTGGTGGTGAACCCGGCGCTTCCCGTCAAAACCATGGCCGAGTTCATTGCCTATGCCCATGCCAATCCCGGGAAACTCAATTATTCGTCGAGTGGTACGGGTGGGCTTCCGCATTTGGCCGGTGAGTTGCTCTCGAGCATGACGGGCGTTGACATGGTGCACATCGCCTACAAAGGGAGTGCGCCCAGCATCAGCGATGTGATCTCAGGGCAGGTGCAGTTCACCTTTGAGGCCGGTGCACCGCTCTTGCCGCATGTCAAAAGCGGGCGTTTGCGCGCATTGGCCAGCACGGGCAAGGAGCGCTTGGGCGTGCTCCCCGATGTTCCTGCCTTGGGAGAGTCCTTGCCAGGGTACTTGATCGTCAATTGGTATGGGATGGTGCTGCCCATGGGAACGCCCAAAGAGGCGGTGGCTCGGTTGAACACGCAGATCGCCAAGGTGCTCGCCTTGCCCGATATTCGCGAGCGCATGCTGGCCATGGGCACGGAGCCCGTGAGCAATTCGCCAGAAGAGTTTTCGCTATTCATCAAATCCGAGTCGCAAAAGTGGTCCAAGATCATCCACGACAAAAATATTCGCATCGAATAGCCGATTTTCACTTTTCACCATGATGTCCCCAGTTGCCCATTCAGACAAACTCAGTGACGAAGACAACGGCGTCAACGAGCCGCCAACCTTCCCTCAGCCTTACGCTGGACTTCGCGTGGTGGAGTTCAGCCACATGGTGATGGGGCCGACTTGCGGCATGATCTTGGCCGACATGGGGGCCGAGGTGATCAAGGTCGAGCCGCTGGGGGGGCAGAAAAAAGGCGATGCCACGCGCGATTTGCTAGGATCCGGTGCGGGTTTTTTTCCAATGTTCAATCGGAACAAAAAAAGCGTGGCCTTGAACCTCGATACCCCTGAAGGTTTGTCTGCTGCCAAGAGACTGATTGGCTCGGCCGATGTGGTGTGCGAGAACTTCAAGGCCGGTGCCATGAAAAAACTCAGGCTTGATTATGAGAGCTTGAAGGTTGCGCACCCGCGTTTGATTTATGCGAGTCACCGAGGTTTCTTGCCAGGACCCTATGACCATCGCACTGCCTTGGACGAGGTCGTGCAAATGATGGGGGGCTTGGCCTACATGACGGGCAGACCCGGAGACCCCTTGCGGGCGGGCTCGAGCGTGAACGACATCATGGGCGGCATGTTTGGTGCCTTGGGAGTGATGGCGGCCCTGGCCGAACGCGAGAAAACCGGTCGTGGCCAAGAGATTCAAAGCGCGCTTTTTGAAAACAATGTCTTTTTGATGGCCCAGCACATGATGCAGTTTGCGGTGACGGGCAAGGCTGCTCAACCCATGCCGGCTCGGGTATCGGCCTGGGGCATTTATGATGTGTTTGATTTTAAAGACGGCGAGCAAGTGTTCTTGGCGGTGGTGACCGACACGGCTTGGGGCCTCTTTTGTGGGGCCTTTGGTTTTGAGGACTTGCTGGCCGATGAAAGGCTCACGACCAACAACCTGAGGGTGCAAGCGCGCGAGTGGATGATGCCCCTCCTAAGACAGCGCTTGAGTGGTTTTTCAGCGCGGCAAATCTCCGAATGTTTCGAGCAGCATGGACTGCCCTTTGCGCCGATCACCAAGCCCCAGGATCTTTTTGACGATCCGCACTTGTTGGCAAGTGGCGGTTTGGCCCCGATCACCTTGGCCAATGGCGTGCAAACCTGGGCCCCTCTCTTGCCCATCACTCTCGCAGGACAACGCTTGGGGGTGAGGTCATCGGCACCCGCCTTGGGGGCACACAACCAAGAGGTTTTGCGTGGCTTGGGGTTCACGGCCCAAGAAATCGAAGCCCTGGGAGTGAAGCCTTGAATCACTCTGGGACAGTTTTTGGTCCAGTGGCTCAAGCGATGGGTATATGCCTGGCAGGCGTCTTGGCTGCATCGCTGTCTCATGCACAAAATACCTGGCCCGATAAACCCATTCATTTCGTCGTGCCGTTCACGCCGGGCGGCGGTACCGATGTGGTCTCGCGTCATTTATTGGAGCGTTTGAGCACTAACACGCAGTGGGTGTTCATCATTGATAACAGGGCTGGAGCCAGTGGCAACTTGGGCCTCGATGGGGTGGCCAAATCCAAGCCCGATGGCTATACCCTGGGCATGGGTCAAACCTCCAACATGGCGATCAATCCCGCGGCCATGCTCAAAATGCCCTTTGACCCACAAACCGATTTGTTACCGGTGGCTTTGGTGGCCGAACTGCCCACGGTCTTGGTGGTGAAGGCGGATTCGCCTTACCTGAGTTTGGGCGATGTGATCAAAGCCGCCAGTGTTAAAACCGTGGGGGCTGCGCGCATCTCGCTCGCATTGGCAGGAACGGGTACCGTGGGACATTTGGCGGGAGAGATGCTCGCCAAACGCGCGGGCTTGGAATTTTTGAATGTGCCCTACAAGGGGGCGACACCAGCCATCACCGATTTGCTCGGTGGCCAGACCGATTGCATGTTTGCCACCCCCCAGGCGGTCATGGGTTTGATTGCGGGGGGACGTCTGCGGGTTTTGGCAAGCACCTCATCAAAGCGAGTGTCTTCCCTCCAAGGTGTGGCCACCGTCTCGGAGTTGGGCTATTCTGGGTTTGAGGCGGTGGATTGGAAGGTGGTGGTGGCCCCTGCCTCAACGCCACCAGAGGTGGTGAGAAAGCTCAACGCTGCGGTGCAAAAGGTCTTGCTTGACCCGGCATTCATTGCACAATTGGCCGAGGAGGGCAGTTCACCCATTGGCGGTGAGCCGGCCAAGGTGCAGGCCTACATCAAGGCTCAGCAGGCGGCTTGGGCACAAAGCGTTAAAGCGGCGGGTCTGCATTTCGATTGATGGCTTGGGTCGCGGTGGTTTTGTAAAAAGAGGAGCGAAGAATTGATCAACAAAATAGTCGCGACAGTTCAAGACGCGGTGAGTGGGGTGGCCGACGGCTCGAGCATTTTGGTCTCGGGCTTTGGTGGGGCGGGCTTGCCGCTCGCCTTGTTAGATGCTTTACTCGAGAGTGGTGCCAAAAATTTGACCATCGTGAGCAACAACGCGGGCAATGGGGGTGTGGGTATTGCCAAGCTGGTTCTTGCTCGGCGCGTTAAAAAAATGGTTTGCTCGTTTCCCAGGCAGCCCGAGTCGGGTGCCTTTGATGATCTTTACCGTGCCGGAGAGATCGAACTCGAACTGGTGCCGCAAGGCACCTTGGCCGAACGCATTCGAGCAGGAGGTGCGGGCATCGGGGGCTTTTTCACACCCACCGGCTACGGCACGGAGCTCGGTGAGGGCAAGGAGGTCAAGGTGATCGATGGCGTGCACCAGGTGTTTGAAAAAGCCATCAAGGCCGATGTGGCGCTGATCAAAGCTGAGCTGGCGGACCGCTATGGCAATTTGATCTATCACGGCACCGCGCGCAACTATGGACCGGTGATGGCGACAGCTGCCGCTTGCACCGTGGTGCAAGTGAGTCGCATTGTGCCTTTGGGCAGTTTAAATCCGGAGCATGTGGTGACCCCGGGTGTCTATGTTCAACGGGTGGTTTGTGTTCAGCCCCAAGGTGCCCTATGACCCATGCCTTCCTTCAAAACGTTGTGCGCCGCAGCCAGGCACAAATCGCCCAACGCATCATCCAAGACATTCCGGATGGCGCGCATGTCAACCTGGGCATTGGTCAGCCCATGAGATTGTCCAATCACTTGCCCCCGGACCGTGAGATTTTGCTCCATAGCGAAAACGGCTTGCTTGGGATGGGACCCTTGGCCGTGGGCGAGCAGATTGATCCCGAGATCGTGAACGCAGGCAAACAGGCGGTGACCATGCTGCCTGGTGCGGCGCTGTTTCATCACGCGGACTCCTTTGCCATGATTCGAGGCGGGCACATTGATTGTTGTGTGCTCGGGGCATTTCAAGTGTCGGTCAAAGGCGATTTGGCCAACTGGCGAACGGCAGACCCCAAAGCCATTCCAGCGGTAGGGGGCGCCATGGATTTGGCCCTGGGTGTGAAAAAACTTTTTGTCATGATGGAGCACTTGACGAAGTCGGGGCAATCCAAAATTGTTGAGCGCTGCACCTATCCCTTGACCGCGCTTGAAGCAGTTGACTGCATTTACACGGACCTTGCCACCATGGAGGTCACCGCCCAAGGGCTCGTCGCACTTGACTGGGTTGAGGGTTTGAGTTTTGAGCAGTTGCACGATCTCACGGGCGTTGCTATGGCACAAAGGAGTTGACATGAAGCATTTGAAATTGGAAGAGCGAGCATCGAATCGAGTTCTCATGGGTGGTTGGGGCAAGCTGCTCTTGGAATTTGGATTGTGCATGAGCCTCAGTTTGGGCTTGGCTTTCTCCTGCTGTGCGCAAGAGGCCAATTACCCGAGCAAGCCCATTCGTTTGGTGGTCGGTTTTTCTCCTGGAGGATCGGCCGATGGGGTGGGCCGAGCCCTGGCGGAGAATTTGTCGCTTCGCTTGGGGCAACCCGTCATTGTGGAAAACCGTGCTGGCGCGAACGGCAACATCGCCGCCGAGATGGTTGCGCGCGCTCAAGCTGACGGCTACACCCTGTACTTCCCCTCCATTGGGCATGCGGTCAATGCAACGCTTTACAAGAATTTGAGCTTTGATCCAGTGGCCGATTTCACCGCCATTGGGGGAGTGTTTTCAGCGCCCAATATGTTGGTGGTGCCGGCCAAGTCGCCTTTTCACACGGTGGCACAACTGGTGGCCTTTGCCAAAGCGCATCCTGGGGCGCTCACGTTTGCGTCAAGCGGGAGCGGCACCTCGGTGCACCTCTCGGGCGAGTTGTTCGCCAAAATGGCTGGCATTTCTATGGTGCACATCCCTTACAAGGGCACAGGTAGCGCCATGCCCGATTTGATCTCGGGCCAGGTCGACATGAGTTTCCCCAATATCCCAAGCGCTTTGCCCCAAGTCAATGCTGGAACCTTGCGCGCTTTGGGGGTGACCACCGCCAAGAGGTCGAACGCTTCGCCGCAAGTGCCCACCATGTCTGAGGCCGGTGTCCCGGGGTTATGACATGGCGACATGGTATGGTCTCATTGGTCCAGCCAACATGGCGCCATCCATTCGCACACGGCTCAATGCTGAGTTGCAAGTGATTTTGGCCAATCCACAGTTCAAAGTAAAACTGCTCTCTCAAGGAGCAGAAACGATGCCTGGTACGGCTTTGCAGTTCGAGAACTTCATCAAGTCTGAGACAGAACGTTGGAGAAAAATCATCGAGCAGGCAAAAATTTCAATTGATCAGTGAGCTCTTTGCCGTGTCAATGGGTGTCGTGCCGCAGCCTGCCTTTGATTCGGAAAAATTCTATCCAATGCCTAAAAGCTGCGAAGCCACCCTTTTGCTTATTCCGGTTTGATGCCTGCCTCTGTGGTGGTCTTCTTGTACAACGCGATGCTCTTGGCCAAAATGTCTTTNAAAACATCCGGACCTTTGATCGACACCTCAAAGCCTGCTCCCTCGAGTTTTTGTCTCACCTCGGCGCTCTCCACTGCTAAAGCAATGTCTTGGCTTAATTTGTCCAAAACGGTCTTGGGTAGTCCTGCGGGTGCAAGGAACCCAACCCAGGTGTCGGGTACCGCAAAACCTGCCACCCCCGCTTCAGCAATCGTTGGAATGAGCGGCTCAGAGGTGCTGCGATGAGATTCGATCACCCCGATCGCTTTGAGTTTGCCAGACCTCACATACGGGATCACATTGGAGAGCGCCAAAATGCCCACAGGCACATGGCCGCCGAGCACATCGTTCAATGCGGCCGATCCACCCTTGTAGGGAATGTGGGTGAATGTGACCCCACCGGCAATGCCCAGCAAAATACCACCGAGTTGCTGTGAGCTGCCTGCTCCTGAGGTCCCAAATGAAACTTGACCGGCGTGAACTTTGGCGTACTCGATCAATTCTGTGGCTGTACTGACGCCCAGGCTCGGAGGAACCACCACCACCATGGGAACGGTGGCCACAATTGAGACTGGTGTGAAGTCGGTGAGGGCCTGGTAGGGCACGTTTTTAGCAAAAAATTGTACCGTGTTGAAGGGCGGTCCAAACACCACCAAGAGTGTGTGTCCATCGGGCACCGATTTGGCCACAAAGTCGGTGCCAATGACGCTGTTGGCACCCGCTCGGTTGTCGATCAGGACTGATTGAGACCACACCTCAGACAAGCGCTGTCCAATGATGCGTGCGGCAGTGTCAACCCCGCCTGCAGCGGCAAAGGGCACCACCAAATGCACCGTTTTGATCGGGTAGTTCGGCTGGACGGCAAGACTTGCCGTGGCTTGAACGGTGAGGGCACAAATGCTAGCAAGCAGCAAGGTGCCGATCAAAGCACGGATTCGATGGAACGCCTTCGTGCGGGGTGGTTCAGGGATGTGCCCATAGGTGAACATGTTGATTTGCCTTTCAAAGAATGTGGCTCAACGGCATTCGTAAGACTCAGATGTTGGTGAGTCTTACCTCAACACCCAAGGCGGCTGCATCGTGGTCGGTGAGCAAGCCCGCTGCACGAATGGCATAGGCGCACAGCAACTCGTCGTTGGCGGCCGTGTCGCCAGTCACGCCCAGTGCACCAATCACTTCACCGGACTTGTCACGGATGAGCATGCCACCGCCTTCAGCAAAGATTTTGTCCTCAGACGCTTTGAACATGAAGCTCATGAAAAGTGGCCGCTCGTGCGCTCTCTCCACAATGAGACTGGTTGATCGTCCCAGTGCCAAGGCGGCATAGGCCTTACCCATGGCCATCTCAAAGCGCAGCATGGCCGAGCCATCTTCTTTTTTGTAGGCTTTGGGGATGGCGCCAGGTTCGGCCACCACCGCAGAGATGGGGCGTAGTTTGAGTTCGCGAGCTTTGATAAAGACGGCATTCAAAATGTCGTCGGCTTCTTTCATGGAGATAATGGTCATGGGTGCTCTAGAGATGAAGTTGCAAAAACACTCATTCTAGATAGGAGCAAAAGATTTGCCACTAGGGCTAACACCGTTGATTGAGGTGGTGGCTGATGGGGCTGATGGGGCTGAAAAAGTGCACCTCGCTTCAATCAACGTCTAGTGAGGCTGACGTGCTCAAAAACCTGGATGATGTTCAAGTCCATACAGCAGCGCACTGAGCGCAAAGAAGCAGAGCACTGTGGAGACGAGCACGGCAGCGGGGTGGAGCAGCAATTTATCCAAGACAATCGGTGCAATGGGCGCACCCACTTACCCAAAAGATGAATGTCCTCCTTTTTAAAAAACCCCAAGACAGGTCACTCCAAAGCCTAGGGCAATGATCAAAAAAAACTGCCGAGGTGACCGAGCAAATGGAGGACAGATGGAGTTTTGTAAAGTGGCACCAATCCGCAAGGCTCGGCGTCGCTCACAACAAAGGTCACGCGCGCTCACGCCGTTGGCCGCAGGGTTGGAGAGGTCGGGTGTGGTGAGGCAAGATCAGTCGGCGCTCGCACCCGACTCTTTGACCACTTTGCCCCATTTGAGGGTTTCAGATTTGATGAACGAGGCCAACTGTACGGTGGGCATATTCCCAGGACTGACACCTTGCTCTTCAAAGTCTTTGGTGACTTTGGGGTCCTTGAGGGTTTTGGCGAGTTCGGTAACCAAGCGGGTTTGAATTGCTGCTGGTGTGCCATGGGGCGCCATCAAGGCAAACCAAGTCACGAAGTCGTAGCCCTTCACGCCGCTTTCATCGAGCGTTGGGACGCCCGGATAGGCGCTCGAGTGCTTGAGGGTGGTGACGGCCAAGACCGTCACGTTGCCCGCTTTGACCTGGGGGTAGGCTGAGGGGCTGGTTTCAATGGCCATTTGAATTTGACCGCCCATCAAGTCGTTCATCATGGGCGCGCCCCCTTTGTAGGGCACGTGGGTGAGGTTGATACCCGTCAGCATGCCAAAGAGGACGCCGGCCAAGTGCTCGGTGCTGCCCGAGCCAGCCGAGCCGTAGTTGACTTTGCCTGGATTGGCTTTAAGGTACTGAATGAATTCGGCCACGTTTTTGACAGGTAAATTTTTATTCACGATCAGCACATTGGGGGTGATGGCCACCATGCCAATCGGATCAAAGTCGGTCGTGAAGTCGTAGTTCAAGGATTTATAGAGCCCCGGCGCAATGGTGTGGGCAATGGTGGACATGAAGAGGGTGTAGCCGTCTGGGGTCGCCTTGGCCGTGATGCCCGCGGCCAAGGTGCCGCCAGCACCGGCCTTGTTGTCAATGATGACGGGCTGCTTTAAGAATTCACCTATTTTTTGACCCACGTCGCGCGCCAAAATGTCGGTGGTGCCGCCCGGTGCAAAGGGCACCACGAGGGTGATGGGCTTCGTGGGCCAATTGACGTCGCTTGCCGCTTGTGCAATGCTCAGCGCGCCTAAGCCGCTCATGAACAAGGCGATCAGTGCGGTGCGTTGCAAAAGATGGCAAACATTTGGGGCAGATTTTTGAAGTGTTTCCATGATTTTTCCTTTGTCGTGTTGTGCAGTTTGTTGACGTTGTTTTTGAAAGGCGGACAATTCAGGGGCTCAGGGGCTTAGGGGCGAATAGCGCATGTCTTGACGATGAGAAGGCGCGGTGCTGTGCGCGTGGGCAGAACTTCATTCTAGGAGATTGTTGGGATTCAACCAAGGCGTCTTTCGCGCACAGACTAAAATGAACTTGTTCTTCTTAACTTTTCTAAACAAAGACTCCCTATGCATGTTGTGATTCCCGATGACTACCAAGACTGTGTTCGACACCTGAACTGTTTTGAAAAACTGCGCGAGCACCAGGTGAGCATTTACAACGACACCGTCAAAGGACTGGATGCGTTGGTCGAGCGTTTTCGGCCTGCCGACGCGATCGTGTTGACCCGTGAGCGTACCTTGATCACGGGAGAACTCTTGGCCAAGTTACCGAATTTGAGGCTCATCTCCCAAACCGGTAAAATCAACACCCATGTGGATGTCGCCGCTTGCCAAGCCGCGGGGGTCATGGTGTGCGATGGATCGGGTTCGGGGGCCTGCACTGTCGAGCTCAACATGCTCCTCATCTTGGCGAGTTTACGCAACTTGGTGACTGAGACTCAACGTCTTCATGCGGGGTTGTGGCAAGGCACGTTGGGCCATCAACTCCATGGCAAAACCGTGGGCATCATGGGTTTTGGTCGTTTGGGTGCGCAGGTGAGTCATTTGGTCAAAGCCTTTGGTGCCAAGCCTCTCGTTTGGGGACGCGAGAGCACATTGAAAAAGGCTTGCGATCAAGGCTTTGAGGTGGCGGCCAGTCGAGAGGCATTTTTCAGCACCTGTGACATCCTCACACTGCAGCTGCGATTGACGCCTGAGACCCTGCAAATGGTGACAGCCTCAGACTTGGCCCTGATGAAGCCCACAGCCACCTTGATCAATGTCTCCAGAGCCGAGTTGATCGAACACGGTGCTTTGGAGGCGGCCCTCAAAATGGGGCGACCCGGATTTGCCGCGGTCGATGTTTATGAAGAGGAACCGGTCCTCGGTGCCAATCACCCCTTGTTAAAGCTGCCCAATTGCTTGTGTACACCTCATCTGGGTTTTGTCGAGAAAGACAACTACGAGTTGTATTTCGGTATGGCCTTTGACAACATCAACGCTTTTGCCAAGGGCACGCCCGCCAACATCGTCAAGCTCAAGGCATAGCACCGTGCACCAGGCCTATGGAGCTGTTTGAGAGGGGCCATCAGACTTCCTGGCTAGGGCATTCTTGAGAGATAGATGGCAATATCGCTCATTTGCTGTGCATCCAATTGGTGGGTAATTTGCGTCATGGGGGTGTTGGGTCTGAACTCGGTTTCTTGGAACACGTGCAACTGTCGAACCAGGTAGTCCTTGTGCTGACCCGCCAGTCTTGGAAAGGTGGCCAGGCCTTTGGCGTGAGGTCCATGGCACAACTGACATGCTGGGATGGACTTTTCAGGGATGCCCTGGGTGTAAATGTTCAAGCCGATTTGGTATTCCTGTTCGGTCTTGCTCATGGGGGTCTGGTCAGTTCGGGCCACGTGGACCTGGTTTGCGAAGTAGTGGGCGATGTCCTCAATTTGCGCATTGGTGAGCCGTCGGCTTAATCCCCACATGTACTCGGGCCCAGGCGGATCCATGCGCTGATGGCCTTTGAAGTTTTGGAGCTGATTGACCAAGTAGGCTTCTTGCTGTCCTGCCAAATTGGGAAACTGGGGCGAGATGGAGTTGCCCGTTGCGCCATGGCAGGTGGAGCACACTTGTTGAGCCAAGGTAGCACCAGCCACACGGGGATTGGACAAATCACGCGAGCGCTCGATGTTGCTACAAGCCCCAAGACTGAGCGCCAAGCACAGGGACCAAGAGTATTTGAAAAAGTGGGTCATGGGGGTGGGGCCTTTCATTCAATACGCCCCCCAAAAGTAAAGCCTGGCGGAGTTGGCGTTGCTGGGGCTGTCGATGTTGGCCAATTTGCTGTAAAAAGTCATTTGCAAGCCGATGCGAATATTTTGCACGGGCAGGTGAAACACCTCCAATGTGTTGCCTTGGGTTGCACTGGCAAAGCCGCCGTTTTGATTGAAGTTTGCAAAGCTCACGCCGTTGCGAGCGGCGTGGACATAGGAGAATTTCACTCGACTCACGCGGGTGGTGCTTGGCGTGTTGCCATTGAGCGTCGCGTCCCAGACCGAGGGCGTGAAATTTTGTTTTTGCACGACCGCTTGAACGGTGAAGGTGTGCGGATCCAAGAGGTATTGGTATTGCGTGTCCACGCCAACATTTTTCACACCTTGGTAGCTCAAAGCGTCACTGCTCGACACCCCATTGGCACTGTCATAGGGGTGGGCGGCCATGCCCGAGGTGCCCACCATGAGGTTATTGGACCCCCACTCGTGATTGTAGGCAAAGCGCCAATAGCGGTTGCTGTTGCCTTGAAGAATGGAAGCGTTGGGATCGTTGCCAAAATTCATGAAGTGCAAGAGGCGACTGGCCGATCGATAAAAACCGATTTCGCCGTAATAGGATTTGTTCCAAAACAGGTAAGTGCTGAGCCCTGAATAGAGGTCGCCCGGTAGGCCAGAACTCGCGTAGGGTGTGTTGGCGTCCAAATAAGCGTTGGCGCCTGGGCCAGATGAAGAGGGTACATATTGCATCCACGCCCAACTGGTGTTCCAAGGATCACTCACCGAGGGGTTGTTGTTCAATGACACGCCATAGATGAATTCACGACCAGACAAGAGCCATTGGTCAGCCCACCTCAAATCAAAGTTATCCCCTGTGGTGTGGCCTTGATTGTTGAGGCCTTGGTCGTCGACTTCACTGTAGCGGTCATGGGTGATTTGAGAAAAGAGCCCAATGTTGTCGGTGACTTTGCCCGCGATGAATAAACTGGCGATGTCTAGGCTGGTTTGTTTGTTTTTGAGCGGAAGATCCAAGCCCGTAGACGTGTTGTTGACCAGGCTTTGGTTGACGGCTGCGATCTTGGAGACGCTTGTGAGACCACCGGACGCCATCACCGACAAGGGCAGGGTGCGCTCGCCAATGGTGTAGCCTGTCAATTTAAAAAGCCTACCGTAGGGGGTGAGCTCCGGGAATTGACCGCCAGCGTGACAGGCGATGCAGTTTTGACCGGTTTGCCGGGCAAATGCTGGTACGGCCTGGCTCGATGAGGGTGTCAGTACCAAGAGGGTGCTGGTGATTGACAAAAGCCACCCCGACGTCAAGTTGTGGCTTGACTGGGCCGAGGACTTGGACTCAAGGGGCAAACTCATGTTCATGGGCCGATGGCAATGGGTTGAAGGTGCATCCATCCTAGGGCTTGGGGTTTGAGGCACTCTTGATTTGAATCAACTGTTCTTCATTGGTGTGTGTCGGTTGATCGCACAATGGTGCTCAAGAGGGTTGAACTTGACTTGCAACAAGGTTTTTTTGAATTCTTTGGTCTTTAAGGGTATTGCTTTGAATCAATTTGTGGTTTTACGCTAGGAAAGTGTTGGAAATTAGAGAAAGTAAGGGGTAAATCCGAAGTCGATGAGGGCTTGGAGATGTGTCTAATACGTAAAGTTGAAAACCAACTGTCAATTCAAATTCTCAGGAGAAATAAATGAAATTCAGACTCAGCCGTGTTGCCTTGATGTGCTTGTCCACTTTTGGGGTAATGTCTCAGGTGCATGCCGTCCAAGTGGCTGGCGATAACCTAGAAGTTTATGGCTCGCTTTATCCTGAATACGATGTGACCACCTATGGGGACGGCTCAGCCACTGGAAGCGCCTCGAACTCCATGCAAAGTAAAAAAACCGTTCCTGGTACATTGGCTGCTCAAACCACTCCTTTACAAAAAACACAGATTGCTTGGTCACAGTCCTACATTGGTTTCAAGGGTCAGAAAAGAGTGGACGATGTCACCTTTGGCTATGATTTCCAAGGGGTGATGGGCAAGACCATCGATTCGAGTTCGTCAACGGGTGGCGCACAAAGCTTGTTCACCGATACACGCGATGCCTATGTCTCCATTGGACTCAACAACATCGGCACAATGCAGCTCGGTCAGATGGACACGGTCTATAAAGAATTTGGTGACCGTACACGGTTATTGGACGTGAGCTCATCGAACTTTATTTCAACCAGTAACGTCTTGTCCAACGTCGGTTGGAAAACTGCAGGAGGCTCCACCTCCTTTCATACCCGTATCGGTAACCAAATTCGCCTCTTGAGCGACAAAGTCAATGGGTTCCAAGCCGGATTTTCCTACCGTCCAGATCAAAACCGCACCGCCACACAAAACCAATGGCTATCAGCCGCGGCTATTCGTTGGAGCAATGAGAATTTTTATGCGTCATTGCAACAAGAAACTCACAACGACTACCGCACCTTCAGTGGCACTGGTGCTACTGAAGCCGCGACAACCTTGGTGAGTGCCAACCCTGGGTCAAAAGACACCGGAACACGTTTGAGTTTGCAATTTGATCAAGACTTGTATTCAGTGGCGGCTGAGTTTGCCAACTTGAAGTACACCGAAAACGCCCAAACCGCGGGTAAATTCACAAGCTACACCCACAACACCTATGCTCTGCGTGGTGAATATAAAGTGCAAGCCAAATGGACCTTGGGTGCCAACTACGCTTATGAAGCCGACGGTTCCTGTACTTTGAATGGCACTGCTGTTTGTTCGACCAATGGACTGAGCGGCAGCTTGACCAGTGTGGGTGCGAAATACAACTACAGCAAAGAATTGGCTCTCTTCATGCTTTATGCGGTGAATAAGAATGCCAGCAACGCCGTCATTTCTTCCAGTGCCATTGGTGGCAATATCACCAACGTTGCCGCTGGTGTACAGGTAAAATTCTGATATTGATCCGTTCCTGATTCAAGTAGCCTTCGGGCTACTTTTTTTTGTTTGCCCAGCATGGGTGCACGCCTACGGGTGCAAGTCCCGTCGCAAGTTGATCACGACGAGCGAAGTGAAAAGCAACTGCAAGATGGCGACCGGTGTGGTACAGCAATCGTGCGGCATCAACTGTGAGTCGATGTACTAGAGTCGGTGATGATTCACTGCCAAGCAGGGCGACTGGTCGACTGGTCGACTGGGCGAAAAACCAAGAAGAACTTGTGATCAAATCGAGCTGGTGTATATCTGGCGCTTGTGCAGTGAAGGCGTGTGTTCTGACCTGGGGATCTCTCACTTTATGCCTGAAAGGCTGACGGTATCAGTACAATAGAGCGAGAACTCCGCAATCTGGGCGAGTCGCAGAACGTGGCCAACAAGGGTTGCGGGAAATTCAAGTTGCTGATGGAGAAACAGCGACGGTCAGATCAAAATGGTACTGACAATCAAGTACTTTGACGAACTTGCATCACCCCAACTCACATGAAACTCAACTCCTCGAACCGCCCAGCGCGGCACCCTTATGCTCGGTGGTGTCAGGCAAGCAGCCTTACGGCTCCCCCTATGCCGATTGTGTACTTTGAATAACTTGCGCGCCATCATGATGAATTGCCCCATCTCAATCCCGCCTCCAATCTCTTTTCAATCAAGATCGAGCTTGAAGGGTTTGAAAATTCAAGGCCTGAGTGCTCTTTTGATGGGACTTGTCCTTTCTGCCTTGCTGCAGGCTCAAGCTGCACACGCCGCCAATGAGGGGGGCTTGGGCGCTGCGACTCTCCTCACGAACCAAGGGCCGGACCGGGACGCTCAATTCCTCAAAGAAGCCAAAAAAGAGGGGGGACTCACCCTCTACACTTCACAAAGTCCCAAGGACACCTCAGCCTTGGTGGATGCGTTTCAAAAAAAATACGAGCTCAAAGTCACGGTTTGGCGCGCCAGTGGTGAAAAGGTGATCCAGCGTGCGGTCACCGAAGCGCACGCGCACCGCTTCACCCCCGATGTCTTTGAGAGCGACGCCGTGGTTTTGGAGGCTTTATACCGGGAAAAACTGCTCCAAGAGTTTTACAGTCCGGCCTTCAAAGACTTACCGGCTACTGCATTTCAACCAGGTCATTTCTATGTGGCCGACCGATTTAATTTTTTCACCATGGTCTTCAATACCCACTTGGTCAAACCTGAAGAGGCGCCCAAGAGTTATCAAGACCTCTTGAACCCGCGTTGGAGTGGAAAGTTGGGACTGGAGGCGGGCGACAGCGACTGGTTTGCCGCGATGGTGAAAAACATGGGGGAGGTGCAAGGCTTGGCTTACTTTCACCGCCTCAAAGAGAACAAGCCACAAATGCGCAAAGGCCATACCCTGATGGCCGAGTTGGTGGCTGCGGGTGAGATTCCCATCGCCGTGGCTCTCTACAATCACGCCGCTGAACGCTTGGTGAAGGCGGGTGCCCCCATTGAGTGGCGAGCGCTCGCACCCACCATGGGCAGGGCAGGCGCACTGGGAGTTGCGAGCAATGTGGCCCACCCCCATGCGGCTTTGCTTTGGGTTGATTTTTCATTGTCCAAAGAAGGACAAGAGGTCATCAAGTCTCGCGAGAGGGTACCCGCCAGCAATGCGGTGGTCAGCCACTTGAGCAATTTTCCGTACAAACTGATTGATCCATCCGTCACGTTGGATGAGTATAAAAAATGGGACAAAATTTGGACCGATTTGTTTGTCAATCCCTCCAACGCTGCGCCATAGACGCTTCAACAATGGATTTCGAACCCTACTTTATCGCGCGACTTCACCATTTGAGCCACCGAGCTTGATGCATTAAGGCAGCCCCCAGCACTCCACGCCGTTATGAACACACCCATCTCCAGTCCAGCCCAAAACACACCTTCACCCGTTCCTGAGTCCCGCGTTTTGATGGACCCCTATGCCGACTGGGTGCGGTCTCAGGGCATTCCGGTTCATTTGGACTTTGGTCACAACTTACTGGCTTTGGAAACACAACACTGGGGTCTTTACGAGGCGCGGGGATGCTTCGCCCACACCCATGGCTCAGGTGACTTCATGGCCAACTATGTGCTCGAAGTCGCCAAGGGCTCCAAGACCAAACCGGTGCGGCATTTGTATGAAATGTTTTGCTATGTTTTGGAGGGCTTTGGGTCCACCAAGATGTGGCTCCCCGATGGACAAACCAAGGTGTTTGAGTGGGGCCCCAAGGCCATGTTTGCCATTCCGCTCAATTGCCAGTACCAGCTCTTCAATAGCTCTGGGCTTGAACGGGTGCGGGTGTCTTGCACCCACGATGCGCCCTTGACCCTGAACCTCTACCACAACGAAGAATTTGTCTTCAACAACCCATTTGTCTTCAAAGACCGCGTGGGCGACGCCAAGTACTTTGACGGAGAGGGGGATTTGAGTGCCTATACCCACAAGACGGGCGTCACGCGCAATGTGTGGGAGACGAATTTTGTGCACGACCTCACGCACTTCAAACTCTACGAGCTCGAAGCCCGAGGCAAGGGGTCTAGCAACATCAGCTTTATTTTGGCGGACGGCACGATGCATGCCCATGTCTCCCAAATTCCGAAGGGGCGGTACAAAAAAGCCCACCGCCACGCCGCGGGCACCCACGTCCACGCCGTGGACGGCACGGGTTACTCCTTGCTGTGGTACGAGGGAGACTCGGAATTCAAGGAGTTTCCTTGGGCCCACGGCTTCATGTACACGCCGCCCTATTGGATGTTTCATCAACACTTCAACACGGGCCCACAACCTGCACGCTACTTGGCTTGCAGCTTGGGTTCGCGCCGTTATCCTTTCATTGCGCTCAGGAGAAAAAGCGCAGAAGGCGCGGGTTCCAAATCTTTGCAAGACGGCGGGCGTCAGTTGGAGTACGAGGATCAAGACCCAAGAATTCATTACAAATGGCTCCAAGAACTCCAAACCACAGGTGTGCCCTCGGAGATGGGGGAGATCTTTGACGAGGGCGCCATTGCCAAGCTCTCAGCAAACGATCTACAAGGTGTTATCAAAATGCCCAAGAGCACGGGATTGGCGGTGTGATGGCCTGGCATTCTGTCATGGACGCGCGAGGAGTCAACCTTGCCGCATGATTTTGAGCTTGACCATGAACACGAGCATGCGTCGAGCCTTCTGGACGAAAAAAACGCAAAGTCCATTTGGGATCAAGACCACTTGGTGTTTCAAACCGTTGGGATTGACATTGGGTCCTCCACCAGTCATTTGCTGTTTTCTCGGGTGCATTTGCACCGTCAACCCCAGGGTCTGAGCAGTCACTTTGAGGTGGTCAAGCGCGAGGTCATGTGGCACTCTCCGATTGTATTCACACCGTTCAAGTCCGACGCCAGCATCGACGCCCATGAGCTCGAGCACTTCATTGAGGACTCGTTCAAGGCGGCTGGTTTAAGGCGTGAAGACATCGACACCGGTGCTGTCATTTTGACGGGTGAAGCCATCAAGAAAAACAATGCACGGGCCATCAACCAAATTTTTGCGCAAGACGCCGGACGTTTTGTGTGTGCAACGGCTGGGCACCAATTGGAGGCCATGCTCGCAGCCCACGGCTCTGGCGCTTGTGCTTTGTCCAAATCCCGTGCTCAATG
>TBL_comb47_HYPODRAFT_10002507_pt1 | contig 22610 bp, 21 predicted proteins | sample TroBogypolimnion_40_FD_10682 | JGI IMG/M metagenome (IMG submission 10682)
GTCTGCGTTCCTTGGCGGTAAGAAACTCATGTAAATCTTATAAACTTTAACGAGTCTATAAATTAGAATATCTTATACTTTCATGGAGAATTTATAAGGATTTACAAGGATTTTTGGAACGGTGAAGATGATGAGATGATGATATATAATATGTTATATCATCATTAGAATAGATTAGTTAGTTAGTTAGAATTAGTTAGTTAGTCAGAAATTACACAAGCGAAGACATAAAATTGTTCATATTTTTTGTTCCCAAAGATTAGTTTCGTTTTCATATTTTTCATCTTCCCAATTATCATAATCTCTTTGATAAGATTATTTGACAACTGTTGAAGCCTTTGAAACTTTAACGAGTCTATAAATCAGAATATCTTATACTTTCATGGTGAATTTACAAGGATTTTTGGAACGGTTAAACAATTATATTATATTATAGTATAATATGGATTCTAATAAAAAAATTAAACTAAATCCACCATCACCGCCTTCTTATTTTGGTACGCATGCGGATGGTAAATCTGTTGATTCAAGTTCAGTTAGGGTGTTAACTCACGCCGAACTTGAAGAAGCGCGAGTTGAATCAAAAAAAATCATGGCGAATATTCGTGCCGCGAAATTCAGATGGACGGCCTATGAATATGCGGAAGAAAAAAAATGTGATAAAATTAAAAATAAGAAAAACTGCGTAAGAGCCCCGGTTAAATTTACACGTGTCAAATCTTTTCCAACATTTGTACCCTTAACAGAGTCCTACTTATCCCAAGCCGAAAAAGATAAAAACAACCCAATACTGAGTAACGGAGCTGTGTGGGTATCTCCATTAGCACCACTATTACCGCCCCCGCGCAAAACGGACTCCTCTGATGAAACAGAATCAGACTCCTCTGATGAAACAGACTCAGATGAACCAAAATGCAAGGATCCGGGTACCTGTATCATTGCCGGGGGTACGCGTAGAATGCGATATAACAAAAAACAAAATAAACAATCAAAACGTAGATTTAGATCTAGAGTATCTACCTCTAATTTACGACGATATAGTAAATCTAAACGTATATCCAGAAAAAGATTACATAAATGTAGATAGTCCGTTTCAATTAATCAAATTCATTAACTCAACGTACTCATTGAAATTATCATAGTACGAATATCCATTGATTTCATCGATTTTATCTGCAGGTATTTCAAACAATTCTTTTATTATGAATACACCTACTCCCCGATAACATGGATTATTATATACGGTCAGTGTAAATTTATCCGTATAATTTTTTAATATATAAAACACTACTTTCCAAATATCGCCGGTCCACGGTTCACCATATTTCAAAATATTATTCTCGTAATAATGTTTATTCGGTATTTTCAATTGTTCATTATAATTCGCAGGCAAAATATCATCAAGCATCATTACTCCGCCAATACATAATATTTTAAGACTATTATTAATATCATCTAAAATATATTCGGCTTGATGCATCCCATCAATAAATATCGCACCAAGTTCGCCTGGCTTTATATCACACGTTTCGAAAAAATCATTGGATTTAGCAATAACAAGATTTGGATCTTCGAATTTTGGATCAGGATCAACCCCGATTTTCCGTCGATTGAAGTGAACATGTTGGAATGTTGTGCCATATTCAACCCCAATTTCAACATATAAATCTTCGGGGTTCGTATGCTTATTTATAATTTCATATCTATTTGTCATTTGGGTATTATATTTCACCAAGGTAATTGGGTTTGTTGGTTTTATTTGTTCAACTATGGTCAATCCATCGTTCGATTCTTTCAAAATCTCGTAATTATCGCAACTACGATAAATGGTATGAAAAAATGCTTCCATTTCATCCATAGTCACATCATTCATATAATAACATTTCATTCTTGAAAAATCCAATTTATCTAATGCAGCACATAACATTGTTATATCATGCGTAATATCCAAAACGATAAAATCATATGTCTCTATTTTATATAATTCGCGAATCTTATCCAGATTCTTGTATAGCCAATTAATATCCAAAATACAATATTGTTTCGTAAAATTCAAATTTATCAATTTATTGCAATATTTCGGTTGATATTCTGGCCCACGTTTCCACAATTTAACATGATTATCTAAATATGATTCATTTTCGTATGCATCCAATTCTTTCATACGAGCATGTACTTTATATACATCATAACATTGACGAAACAAATTGCCGGGAGAAATCCTATTAATTTCCGAATTACGGATCAATGAGAAATTGTTATTACCTTCATTCATATATTGAACATATCCAATTTTAGGTATTTTTGCCATGGTCGTATTGACTGCCGTTCTAATAAGTAATTCATGATCATCGCATATCGGCAAAAATTCGCAATAATTTCCGATTTCGTGTAATGTACTTGCTCGCCAAATTCTAGGATGGTTTGGAACAGAAACAATATGCGATAAGGTAATATTGTTTATTTGTGGCGTATTATATACAAATCGCCATTTCCCCAAGAATTTCTCGCAATAATATCCGCCATAACCTTTACTTATAAAATCACCATACCTGAAATTCTCGCCGTTTTCATAAATGTTAATGAAGTCGGTGTATACAAACCCAACACCCTCGTCGTCTTCAAATACTTTAACTGCATCTTTTAATGTATCCGGTAAAATTTCATCATCATGATCGAGTTCTAGTACATATCGTCCACGGCATAGAGATGTTGCTTCGTTCTTGACATTCCCGATATTCCCGCTATTCTCACTGCGTTTATATAGACGAACCCGGCTATCATTTTTAAATAATCGTTTTAGAAAATTAAAATGCGCATCTGTCGGAGAATCATCGAGAATTACCCATTCCCAATCACGATAATTCTGGACTTTTAGACTATCATATGCTCTATGTATTTTCTCATAGGAATTATAACATGTTGTCATTACTGAAAATCCAGGACGGGTTAATTCATGACGTAATGTAATGTTATGCATATAACAAAAATTTACTCCTGAATTAAATGAATCTACGTGCGGCAATGTCGTATAATGGATCCATCTTTTTCGCATTCTTGAAACAATTATACTATTCACATCATCGAAATATTCTGATTCATTCGGGCCTAGGGTGACTAATAAATGATAACTTGAATCGAATAATTTTAATAATTGTTGTTTTGAATCTGTAATTATATGTATATTGCAATTAAACGCTTCTTTATTTGTCTCGAAATATGTATCCATTGTGGCGGCATACTTTTTGTATCGAAACACGATAATATTCGGGTATTTCATTTGTATTAAGTTGGAAAGGCGTTTTTAAATACTTTGTTATTATATTGTTATATTGTTATATTGTTATATTGTTATATTGTTATCATAAATTGGTGGCATCAACCAACGCAATTAAACATTGTTCGATTTCGTCAACATCATATTTCAAATATAATTGCTGTACTTTTGCGGGTGAAATGATACCGCTTTTCATATTTTCAAAATAATGATTGTATTGCGTGAAATCTATGTTTGTATCGCGGTATTTATGTTCAACCATTTCTCTAATAATTTTAACAGATGCATTTACAAAATTCAATGTATAATCGATTCTGCCTGCTCGTAAAAAGGCTTTATCTATTTTTTCAATATGGTTGGTTGTAAAACATGTCATTGATTTATGACGTTCATTGATTCCGTCTTGAAAATTCAATATAAAATCAAGCGATAATTCATCTACCGGTTTTATTGTTTTGATATATTCTTCCATCTGAACTTTAAAATCGGGGTCAGATGCCTTGTGTTGTTGCATTGATGGTGTTGTTGCTGCTGTTGTTGTTGCTATATTTCGCGATTTAAGTACATTGTCCGAATTTGCATCGAAATCTTCGACGATAAAACATAAATCTTCCAGACCATATACCGTTCCATTAATTTTTGTGGAAAATGCTTCACGGAAATCGGTACAGGTTTTTAACAAAGACCAGCGTATCAATACTCCTATTCTTCCAGTCCGATTCAAAATACCGCGAATTGTGCACGATTTTCCGCAACCTGGTTCGCCGTATAATAAAATTCCCGCTTTGTATGTAATCCCATTATCTTCGTACACTGCTTCATATTTCTGCTTGTCTTCATCCGAAATATATTTTGAAAATTGATCAATATATTTAATGAAGTTAGATTTATCTTCAAAGAAAATATTTTTATCAAGATGTTTATTACTTTTGAAATTAAATTGTTTATATACCGATTTACCTCGCCCATCTTCATCTTGTTCCGTTTTGGTATATTCGAATATCGGTGTTTTATTTATATTTATTTCCTTTTCGTATTCAATGATACAACTATCGATAAATTGTTCAAGAATTCGCAATTTATTTAGTTCTGGTGTTGATAATTTATATGCATAATTTTTATTCAATGATTTATTAGTATTATTACTGCTGCTATTATTATTATTATTATTATTGCGACTACTATTATTATCTTTGGATTCTTTTTCGGGTTCAGTAATAATGATTTCAATGTAAATATTATTTTTTTTACAAATGAGAAATTTTTGATTTTGAGTGGGTAAATAAATGAATTCATCCTGTTGTTTTGTATTGTCTCGTTCTAATGGATGTGATGGATTATATATAATTTCAGTAACATTCGATACTTGTCTCGAATTGAAATTTATTAAAAAATGAGTTAGTGAATCGAATTTAATACTATGTACTGTTTTTGTCGTTTCTTTCAATCCATACATATAAGTATATGAAATTTGTTTATGTTGTGGTATCGTTAACGAACTTTCTTTTGATATTAACAATAAACCGGATATATATTCTTGTATCTTTTCTGTATTCATCAATTTGAATACGAGATATAACAGACCTATTATAAATAAATTGTTTATATTCATATCTATTTTTGTCGCGAGTTCGTTGAAGATTTTCGAATAAAGTGTTATTTGTAAAATATGTAATGGATCCATTATGTATTGTTAATAATATTATTGGATTGTATCTATATTGTTTGTAATGTGTATTTGTCTATATTTTACAAAAAATTGATTTAAAAACTTATTCAATGTTTATTGTAACTCAAACACCTCAATGTCATCGTATACTTTTAAATGGAAGCCTGTTGCTTTAGCAACGCGCGGCGAAAAATGCAGAATGATTGGTACTCATATTGCATGGTTAGCACATCATAAACAAATGTTTATGATTTGTCCGGATACTGCGGATATTGATCGACGGTTTGAATATAACGATGAACTCTATTTCAATTCGTTTCATGAAATCGTGGCGATTCTCAAAACATTTTGTCCCGAGGAACGTTCGAAAATATTGACCAATGTATTCTTGGAAGTGATTGCGCAATATCCACATTGTGCTGAATGGATAAAGTATGTTCAAGTCGATCATTTTATCGCAGACGAATTGATCGAATCGACTTGGCCTTTTTGGCCAATTGAATTTCTGTATATCGCGCAATTAGATACGTTGATGTCACGTGATCGTAAATTTACTACACAATTTTATTTATCCGATCCATTGTTGTATTACGGACGATGTCCATGTAGTCAATGCGGGATCGAGTGGACTGCTGAAAAAAGTCGCCGGGATGCAAAACCGAGAGTTGTTTGTTTGACTCCGGTCCTTGTTTCTGGGAAAAAATATTTGAAAGAGTATGATTGCGATGACGTTTATGATGCTTTTACACATCAATATATCGGCAAATGGTCGTCTATTGATACTACTTCTAGTCCGCGTTCTCAATAATGTGTTTTGTTGTATTGTTGTTGAGTATATATTATATTTTTTTGTTGATATAATATATAATGGATTCATTGTGTAAATATCGCGATGCATTGGGTATACCCGGTCAAGGTATTCATTCATACCGTATTTTCAATATCGCAATTGCAGATGTAGTTATGACGTTAATTGGCTCAATTTTCATATCTTATTTATTCAAATTATCATATATTCGCAGTGCTATTTTATTATTTCTTTTAGGGATTGTTTTGCATCAAGTTTTTTGTGTAAGAACTACCGTAAACAAAATTTTATTTCCTTAATCTTCTAGATCTCTTATGGTGACGTCTTGTTCTGTGTATTTTTTTATTTCTTCGTGTTTTATTGCCACGACCTGTTGCTGCTACTGCAATTGCTTCTTCAATTTGTTGATCTGCATCACTAATTATTTCTTCTTCTAATCCATCTCCTACTTGTACCCTATACGCAGCGTCTTGTGCAATCGGATCCGCTATGTCATAATCTAATCCTCTATCTACTGCTAACATAAGAATATGCGCATTCATAAAAGTCGGAGTCATTGTGTCTAATACTTGATCGTCAACATAATCTTCTTCTGGTGCTTCATTATATTTTTCAAGTAATTTATTGTAATTTAATCCAGTTCTATTAAAATCTAGTCGTGTAATTGGGCTTCGCATAGGCGACAATAAAGTTCCATCCTCAATATTTTTTCCTTTCTTGATCCTCTCAATTAAAAATCGTCGTATATGGCCTTTATTATAACATTGTCCATCTGATAACAAAACTATATTTTTTTTATTTATATTTGCAATTTTGACTAAAGATATTGGACATACCTGATTATTGCATTTACTTCGTTTTGATTTTTTACCGGGCATTTATATTATATCAACACTTTTATTTCCTCGATCTTCTAGTTTATCGATGAAATTAAAAAAAATCGTTTGAATTTTTTGATTCCATCTTTCGTATATCCATCACTTTTTCGAATCGGTTGCATTTGAAATCCGTAGACGTGTAATATTTGACGTACTAAATTCAATAATGGAAACTTTTGTTTATTTTCCGCATCTTTTTGTAAACTCGTTAATGAAGTTGAACATAATATTGTTTTTAGTTCAGGAAGATATTGTTTTATTTCGGTTTCGTATAACATATCATTAAGTAATTGTTCTCGCGGTACTTCTTGATCTTGTGGTTGATCGATTCCTACTTTATCCAAGATTTTTTTACTTATTTCATCCATTTTGCTAAATAAAAATATTTTATTTTTTTTGTTTTATTTCGATTGATTTTTTATTGACATGCGCAGTATAGTAGCTATGTTATCCTACATCGGTATTATGCCCGGAATATGTGTTCCGTTAAAATTATTTTTTAAGAATTTTTGTTAAATTTATAAGGTGTAAGGTTATCTCTTTTTACTTTTTTGTAATAAATTCCAAGCCACTTGTTCCGCCCGTCTTTCTATTTTAAGTTTTTCATAAGCTTCAAGTTTTTCCCACAATTCTTCAAAAGTGCCGTTCAAATCTATACAATTTACACAATCCGACATTTGAATGAGTGAAGCCGTGCGGATTTGAAGATCTGAAACTTGTTTGATTCCAAAATCATGGAATAATTCAAAACGAAGATCAAACTCGCGCTGTAAACTAATTTTATAAACATGCCGATTATATGCCTCGTCTTGATCCCTATATTTCGCGAAAAGATAATCGTCACTTGTAAATTGCTCACTTTTAAGCTCTTCTTTAAGAACCTTGATCCGATCACATTGCATTTGTATCGCCGTGTATTTCGCAAGTTCCTTCTGGTACGATTCCACGGCAGTTATATTTACAGGGTCGGTCGCTGCTATTAGTTGATGACAACTTTGAATACATGTAGCATTGAGTAATATCGCATCATCTTCTTCCTTTTTTTCAGCAGCTATCCGCTTGTTGTCTTCCTTTACATTTATTGCGGCACCTGTATCATCGTAGAAGAAATCATCATCGGAGTTGGAATCCTCGTCCGATCCATACCGATGATGATGTCTAATTATACGACGAAACGCGGACATGTTATAGTTGAAATAATAATAATAAAATATATTGATTGGTTGTGTTGGGATAAGTATAATAATGGATTTAAAAAGCATTTCAATTTTTTTACAACTCTTTATAATAAACCAAATGCAGGAATAGAATACGTTTCCCCTCGTTTCACGTATTTTGCAATGATTTTTGGATTTATTTTATTACTTACAATATCTTCTGCTTGATATACGTTCATGTTTTTATCAATATAATAAATAATTCCTTGAATATCCTGCGCCCAAACTTCGATTTTCAAATGGTTTGGTTCAATATTTTTATCCACCTCATCATCAATAATTCCGTGTGGGGTTCCTTTCAAATGTGTTCCACAATATTCATTTTCGACCTTTTTGCGGCGGGTACATTGTTCTCCACATGCCCTATTTGCACAACAACGATCGAAAAACGGGACGATATTTTTAACTCTTTTTCGTTTCATGAAATCATCTTTTGTGAATTCTAATCTATCATAATCGTAAATGTATTGTAATAAATGATTCATTTGTTCATTTTTTAATCCTAATTCAATCGATTTATCACGAATTCCATCTTTAAATGCAATTGTATACATATCCAATTTTTTATTAATTCGACGGTCCATTTTATTATTGTATTGTTGTTTTTGGATTTGATTGTTTAATTATAATATAAAAATTTTTAGATCAATTTTTTATATTATATAAAGTGAAATTCAATTATCTAAAGACGTGTGCCGACGTTCTGGTTATGGATAGCTGTAGAATCAGAACTATCAGCATCCGCAGGAGCAGCACCAGTGCCAACAATGAATCTAACCAAATATTTACGCGCGATCGCGTGGAATGTGCCTTGAACCAAATTAACGTTCGATCCGAAAACGGCTTGAGCATCACTAGAATTCATGGTAATAATACATTCAAGCACGTCACCCGATTGGATAGGGAGGTACCATTTATTTGGAGACACAATCGAATCAGGTTGGGACATGCTACCTGAACCCACCCTGAATCTTTCTGGCGCGTTTTCCATCAACTGCTTGTAGAGGAAATAGCATAAACTTTGTTGCTGAGCATCAATTTCAACTCCGGCCGATTCCATATCTAAATCAGATACAGATGCTTGGATCATGGGCATAACTTGGGTATCATTGAAGGTCTTATCAAATACAGGCATTTCACCAGCAAACGTGACGATCGATGTTTGGGTAAAGAAATTACCGGCATTTGTGTCACCAAAGCAAGAATACCCCAAATATCCCAAATAATCAGCAGCGATAGACGAATTTAAAGACATATCTGCATATCCAATACCATTTGTATAGGTAGTAGCAAGGGAAAGACTACCTTGAGTGGCAAGGCTCAACAATGGGGCAGTAGCACCAGTAATAGTTGTTTGTGTGGGGAAATTTGTCGAGATTTGTGCATCACATCCGGCACTATGTAGTTTAACTGTCCCTAGTGCATATGGGAGGAAATTTTGTGATGCATCACAACCAGCAACATCAATTTCGTACAATGTGTTACTAGTAGAATTAGGCGACACGCCATTTGTTACAGTAAACGTAAAAGCCGTGGTAAATGCATCCGGTAAGTTAACCCAAACAATTGCATTGTAGGACAAGTCCAAATTCGTCTCGGACGTGCTAAGGTCGTTAGCCATGGTGAAATCCGCGTTCCATACGGACATGTTGAAAACACAACCAAGAGTGTCGGGTGTGAGTGCCATATTATAATATACACTAAGCTAATTATTTTTACAAAAATTTTGATTATAATAATTAATCAATTAAATGTACCATCACTTGGATCATCTACTAACGCAGAATATTCGAAATTATTATATAATGTATCCTGAATATTTCCGGTTCCTGGATCAATTGTTTCTTCTATTTCCACATTATTATTCGGATTTGATGGTGGATGTTGAGGATTTGTTCCTGCAATAATTTGTGCTAATTTATCGGGATCAAAAATTAAATTTTCCGGAACTCCGTATAACGTAATATATTCTAAATATTCTGGTCTAATATTAAGTGTTGGAACTGTATATGTCGCTCCAGAAAACAATTGCATATGTTTTCCTAAATGTTCAATATATTCTTTTAATAATACCCTATCGTGAAGTATATCATATCCTTCTTTATATGTGATTATTTGTTGCTGTAAATTTTGTAATAATTGTGTTTGAATTACACATTGCATTAATCCCGTTAAAGTAGACGTAAGTGATTTTCTTATTTGTTCGTAACATGGATAATTTAGATTTTGTAATTTATATAATCCTACTGCTAACGCATTATAATCATTCATATCTAAATTTTGAATAACATAATTAAAATCTCCTAATGCATAAGCTTGCAATATCTTGGTGATTTGTTTAAAACATGATGATAATACTAAATCACAATAAATATTTCCTCCCCCATTTCCACCTGTATTGTTATTGTTATATGTAAACATCGGTTTAGATTTTATATTTGCATACATTTATCTATCAACGTAATTTGGGTTTTAATATATCCACGCATTATTTTTTCAATTCTCCTAGATTCAACTTTTCGGTTTCTTGGGTTTATAAGCACGTTTTATTTTTATGGTTTGAACTTCTTTATTTTCCTTAACTTTTTCTAATAAAAGATCATGTTCATCTTCCTTAATATCTTTTTCTGCTACATCTTCTATAATTGAAATATTATCAATACCAATATTCAACGTTATATTTTCTGGGGCAGAGCATTCATCGGGCGACACAATTTCAGGAAATAAATTTTGCAGTCCTGAATTGGTAGTATTAGTAGTAGTAGTAGTATTAGTAGGACTTGATGTGGTCATACTGTTATGCAGTTCAACCAATAAAGTATTGTCTACATTATCATCTGCAATATCGTGCAGATGATCGGTATCATCGAACTTAATATCGTTATTGATTTGACTGAACATGAGTTGCAGTTTAGTGGTAAATCGTTTTAGATATTTATTGTGTAATTTATGGAAGAATTCAATGTACGTCACAAAAAGCACCAATTTTTCTCTCATGATTACTATATTAAAATTAAAAGTGGTGACAAAATTATCGATATTCAGTCCTGTATTATTCTTTACTTTATGCGCATCTAGATCGCGTTCTTTATTAATGATACATCCATTAATCGAATGCAATAATGTAATAATAATTTCATGGATATTTTGGATAATTTCGAAATTGTATAATTTAAATGGTTCTAGATCTTTATATACGGGATAATTATTACTAATTTTAATTAAATCCAATAATTTGGGATCAGTGATATTATTTGAAATGTACTCAATGATAATCTTATACAATTTAAAATATTCACAGTACATTCGATTTGTGATTGCTAAAAAGAGGCGATTCATATCTTCATATTCAATATCAATAAGTTTTCCTTGAAAATGAAATGAATCTAATCCAAAAATAAAGATCGATTGTTTATTATTTTTAATAAATTCGGCGTAAATTTCTTTCAATTTATTGATTTTTTGAATTAAAGTATCCAAGGTTTTAATATTATTGTCTTTTAACCCCACAATATTCGTAAAATCTCGCGCCAATTGATTTAATCGTGTGTCCATTATTGTTATTTATATTTATGCTTATGTATATGTTATATTTATATATTGTTATTTATATAAATATATCCGTAAATTATGAATGATTCTACCGATAATAATACAAAACAAAATATCGATGATATGGTTACTATGCCGCTGAAAGAAGTGGCGTGGACAACGGAACATGAAGATATTTTAATTGAATGGGCGGATAAAGCAATGTGTTATCGATGGTTACATTCGCGTTCAAATGCACTATATTCGAATTTAAATGCATGGTATACGATCCCGGTAATTATTATTTCTACACTTACCGGAACTGCGAATTTTGCACAAGAACGTGTCCCCATTAATTACCAGAATTATTTTGTTATGTTAGTTGGAGGCTTCAATATTCTAGCGGGGATTATCAGTACAATTCAACAATTTTTAAAGGTGACTCAATTAACCGAAGCACATCGTGTAAGTAGTATTGCATGGGATAAGTTTTATAGGAATGTGAAGATTGAATTGGCAAAACATCCTCTTGAACGAACTAATGTGACTATGATGATAAAAATATGTAAAGAAGAATTCGATCGGTTGATGGAAACGAGTCCTGTTATTCCGGATAAGATTATCCATGAATTTAAAGCATCGTTTAAAAATTCCGAGAGTTTTAAAGAGGTTGTTAAACCTGAAATATGTGATGTTATGATATCCACTGAACAATTTAGGAATCCGTGGTCGAATTCTGAAAATCAGGAAAAAAATATGCAAGAATTAATTAATATGCGTCAAGCTAGAGAAAGTAAACAGAAAAGCATTGCCAATGCAAACACGTTGATGCTCGGTGAATTCAAGAAAACATTTTTCGATTTGCATAACCGTGAACCTATGGATTCTGAAATTATAGATAATTTGAAAGATCGGATCGAATTATCTGTATTGACTAAATTGATTGGTTCCTATAAGGATTCCAGTGCCATTAATAATGTATAATGGTTGAGATATTGATTGAATTACGCCAAAACTATAACCGATAAAACCAAAAATGCGTAGAATGATAAATATATTCCGTAAACATTTTGTCCTATCCCGTAAAAATTAAGTATTTGACTTATTATATAATACATAATATATGTTATTAACACAATGCTTATTATTTTTGTTAAGGTCATTTTAATATAGTTAGAAATAAATATTACTACTTTATCATACAATGATATGTATCTGTTTCTAAATTATTATCAATATTATGCGATGTCAATGCGGTATGTTGTTCAAACATCTTTAATGCCCAGAAATTCTGGTAATACATGCTATCATAATCGTAATTCATTGTCCATGCCTTGGTAGCATTTCTATCACTTGTATTATTGTAGTACATATGTCCCGTAAATATCGCAAATCGAACAATACCACCTTTATCATATTTTCCAAATTCATCTGTTATTTGAACATTATCATTTACGATTTCGACTTTTTTACCCAATGACCATGATCCCAATTTTACTGCTTCATAATAATCGGTGAAATAATAATAGGCACCAGTATCTATAATATCATTGTCATTGGTTGCAGATTGACCGAATATTAATTTAAAATTAAGCATTCTATGATGACATCCGGTATACGCTACCGCGGGAATTTCAATATTATCGTCGTTTATATCAGTTAAATATATAAAATCTGTATTATTCATGAAAAAATTAGTTACAGTCTTGTCAATCTTGAAATTGCAAACTGATTTATAATTTACAATTTCATCAATAAGCGTTAACCACATATCATTATTTCTACTTAATTTATGACTTTCTATTTGATACGATGAACAATCGAAAAAAAGGTAAAAATCCGCACCATTTTGTATAAACCCGTTGCAAACATACGAATTGATTTGTGATTGATTTGCTTTGGTTTTTGAATACGCCGTAAATAGAATGTTCAATAAACAATCACATAACGCCATAATATCAACTCCTTTAGTATAATCGAATTCGGGGAATTTAACTAGATCCGGCGATTCTTCGTGAATACTGTTATATTTTTGCAAAATAAATTGCAAGAATGGATGTTGTCCAGTAACATTGACGTGGTACGCGCATAAATGAATTGTGCCCGTTTCATATCCATTATCGTTAATAATTTGGGCAAGTTCTCCCGTATTTTGATTCAGACGTGTTTTTACAGCAGGATAATCATAGAACTGTAGAATGCTTTTACCTTCATCGTCTTCGTCTTCGTCGTGTTTTATATTATTGTCGTCGATATATTGTAATAAATCATTACGACTTTCTTCATATAATTGATTCATCCGACCCCGCATATCATTATATTCTTCCATATCTGAATCTGTTTCCGAGCCCGAGTCAGTGTCGGCGCCAGTACCAGTGTCAGTACCAGTACCAGTGTCAGTACCAGTGTCAGTACCAGTACCGGCATCATTATCCACTTGTCGTTCCGTAAAAAATACCGATCCAGGTCCAGATCCAGATTTAAGACTTGGTAACATTATTATTATGTTAGTATTATGAATAATCATAACATAAATTCTAAATTGTTTATTTTGTATTATCTATTTATCTATTTTACGTATCACCGTTTCTTTAATTTGTTCTTCCCGTTGTTCTAAAATAAATTTAGTCACTTCCTCTGCCTTATTTGGATTGGATGCATAATATGTTTGTAATGCCGCGACCAATGATTTTGAATTGATTGGTTTTTTCGTAGTGGTTTTTTTATACATTAAACTCCCTCCATTAATATCAAAACAATCAATTGAATTTTGTTTCATAGTTGACATCAGCATTTCGGTCAATGCTTTCTTTTTATTTCGTCGTTCTTTTATTTCAGATTGTAGTTTTGATATTTCTGTATCATTTTTTAACCATTCTTTTATACTCGCAACTAATTGTTCTTTTGTATCCATTGGTTGGTGTTTTGTTGTTTTGTTATTATAATATCAATTATGTTTCTATATTTTTTACGGTATTATTGTTATTATTTGACTTATGATGACGCTTACATAATTTATCTTGGAAAATGTTAAGTCCACACAGTCCTCCTTTATTTGGTCCCGATTTTAGAATTTGGCAACATTTATCTTCTACTATGACCAATTCTGGTTCTGGTTCTACATCATTTATCACTATTGTAGATATATTAGGTTCTTTTGATTGTTTGGCGGATTGTTTGGCTATTTTAGCAGATTGTTTGGCAGATTGTTTCGCTATTTTAGCAGATTGTCTAGCAATTTTAGCAGATTGTCTGGCAATTTTAGCTGATTGTCTGGCAATTTTAGCTGATTCTTGTGCAGTTTTTTGCGCGGATTTAATCGCCGCTTTTTCATCCGCGAGTTTTTGTTTAGCATCCATCATTTTTTTCTTCATTTCTTTCATTTCTTTTATCTTCAATTCTTTTGCGGCTTCCTTTTGGCCATAATATTTATGATATACGCAATAATATTTATTGTTTTCGGGTATTAATACTACATGAGTATTTAGACAATTTTGAACACAACATTCACCTTCTACATAATCTCGTAGATCTCCTGTTCTTTTAATAACCAATGATTCGTCGAAAAAATTGACCCCGTGTACTTTTTTTACATGTTCATCTTTATAATACGGCAATAAATTATTCTGTACATGTCTACAATAAGGACACCTTATTTCAACAGATTTTAACGCCCGACTTTCCATTGCATTATATTTTTTCTTATGATTCAAAATATCATTATATAATGGTATATAATTGAATTTATGGTTACAATCCAGTGTCACGAAATTTTTAATTAATGGACTGTATGTAATTAAACATAATTGATTTTCTTGTTCTTGTTCTTGCGCTTGATCATTATCTTCGTCTAACGATTTATATAATTCGCTATAAAAATCAATACCGCCTTCAATAATATATTTCGCCATTATTTATTATTGCGCAATGTCTTTATGTTTTTTATATTACATAATTATATTATAAATGTCACCTCCCACTGAATGGGGGCCACCAGTTTGGACATTATTTCATACCTTGGCCGAAAAAATAAATCCGGATAAGTTTAGCGTTCTTTCCCCGCAACTATTTTTTTTTATTAAACGGATATGTGCATCATTGCCGTGTCCCGAATGTTCGCAACATGCAGTCACTTTTTTAGGAAAAGTTAATTTTTCTAATATTAAAACCAAAACGGATTTACAGAATATACTTTATATTTTTCATAATATCGTAAATAAAAGAAAAAATAAAGCAGTATTTAATCGTGATATTGTATCTGCTCAATATGCTGGCAATAATATGATTAATGTATATAATAAATTTATTAGCGTATACCAGACTAAAGGTAATTTGAAATTGTTGGCGGATAGTTTTCAACGCCGTCTTGTTATACAAGATTTTAAAAAGTGGATAATTGCAAATATAAGTAATTTTATGTAGTCTTATTATTGATGTTTTATTGAGTTTTAGTTGTGCTACCAATCATTTCGCCGTTTTTATACACGGCACATTTAAAGGTTTGTTTACTTGGCATTGAACAAACCGATTTTGTACTAGATATTTCATTAAAAAATAAATATTTTTGAAGTCCCGACCAATAATATCCTGATGCGGTAAGTGCTCCTATAGCTGCCCCGGGCAATAATTCGGTCAGTACATCCATCAAATTTGTAATACAGTTTTGTTGAAATCGAAGAAATATATCTAATAACAAATAGAATATTAAACTTCCAAATATCCAGATATTATAGTCGCCGTTTGTATACATGGGTAAACAAACATACATAATTGTAAATGCCATAATATATATGCTATATCCTATTGGGTTACCATAATTGCTAAATTTCCATTCCACCATGGTACATATTTCAGGTTTAGTTGTTGATGATTTATCTTTACTGTGCAATATTGCCCCCGACCACATGTATACTGCCTCTCTAACAAGTGTTGCCACTAGCATCCACCCGATAAAAATAAGTCCTTTGAAATTTTGAAATAGGATTGACATACCAAGCCCACCAAATGCGAGAAATAATGGACTATAACAACTAACAAAAAAAATGACGCTAATCGGTTTCAATAAATTCAATGGATTGTATTGTTTATCATTATCGTCATTTTTATTGACCGCATCCACTTCTATTGGTGATTCGACTGCTTCTACTGTAGATAGCTTGGCTGCATCTTTTTCGTTAATGTCATTGGATTGAGGTCGTCGATGTAGATCTGCTGCCATAATTGTTTAATTGGGTAATATCCGTATAAATATAATATATAATAACCAACGATAATAAATTTATTGTTCTAATATCAAATCAAAAACTTCTTGGATTTTTGATACGGGATAAAATTGGATATTTTTATCTTTTAATAGTGCGGTTTCTGCATATTTTTCCATAAATTTATCAAAATCGCGTTTGTTTTCTTCAGGAAATATAAATGCAGTAACCCCTGCTTTTATAGATCCCGTAATTTTATGATCTAATCCTCCAATCGCAGTTACAGAACCGTCTAATGTTATCTCTCCTGTCATTGCAAAATTATATTTTATTTTCCTATTATTCAATAAACTATAAATAACAGTGGTAATACATGATCCGGCAGATGGCCCGTTTTTCGAAACACTGCCTTCGGGCGTGTGCATATGAATGCCGTATTTACTGGCGGTTTTACTATTATACATATCATTTATAATAATACGCCGATCTGGTGGGGTTAAACTGTATGCCAATGTGAGCGCGACATTCATCGATTCTTGCATAACATCGCCTTGCATTCCCGTTAATTTCAAATTCATAAATGTTTCACATGGATAAAATTTCGCTTCAATGGGTAATGTCCCGCCTTGTCCCATTGCATTTGCCCACATTCCGTTTGCGATTCCAATACGACTTTCTCCGTGTATTTTTTTAATGCGGGCTTCTTGTTTATCTTTAAAATATTTATTTTTAATGTCGTCAATTGTTATTTTAATCGGGAAATCAATGTTAATATATGATGACTGGTTTTTAAGAATATCGATATTTATATCACCTACAATTTCAAACAATTTTTCTTTCATTTTTCTTACACCTGATTCACATGTATAATTCTCAATGATAAATTTTATGGCATCATCATTAAAATGAATCATGTCTTCCAATCCAAACTTTTTATATATTTCTGGTAACATATGTGTATTTGCGACAACCAATTTATCTTCCAATGACAAATTGGTGAATTTAATTCGATGAATGCGATCCAATAATATCTTATCAATGGCTTCCGGATCATTGTACGAGAGAATAAATAAAACTTTTGATAAATCTAAATCTATTCCTGAAAAATATTTATCTTGAAATGAATCGTTTTGGGTAGAATCTAATAAATGGGTTAATATTCCCACGATTTCCCGCCCGTGTTCTGTTTTACTTATTTTATCCACTTCATCGATGAAAATAATCGGGTTCATGCATTTTTTATCCATTAAAATCTGGACAATACTTCCCCACGTCGATCCGACATACGTATAATTATGGCCATGTAAAGTGCTACCATTTGCATCTCCTCCCATTGCGATCATTGCAAAGGGGCGACTATTTCCCAATTCATCCTTTAAACAATTGGATAATCCTCGTTTTGCTAATGATGTTTTACCCAAGCCTGGCGCGCCTTCAAAACCAAAACAGTAACCGTCGTGATTTCCGTTTACCCATTGCGCGATAATCTTTTCGATTTGTCCTTTTGCTTTTTCATGTCCGTATACGGCTTCATCCAAGGTAATTCGGACATTTTTAATATATTCTGTAATTGTATTAAACTTTTCGGTGATGTGATCTATTTTTTTAGATGTTAAGGATGGGGGTGAATGTGAGGATGGCGACGGGTTATTAATTTTACACAATTTATTTATTTCGTCGATTATTGGCGTATCTGCATGATTTTTATAACATCTATTGATAAAATCGGCGATAATGGTACAAAGTTCCGTCTTTTTTTTGCCAGAATATGTTATTTTATGTATACCCGGTATTTTCTGAGAAACTATAATATTATTTAATTTCATAATATTCATAATTAATTCATTCTTATCAAGATTTATAGTTAATGCATTAACTAATATCGCAATTAATATCATTTTATTATTTGGTTCGGGTTGGTCATTGTTCGCCTTTATCATTTTAATATATTTGACTATTTCAAGACTCGTATATTTATCTTTTTGGGGAATAGATGTTACTGTGTTTGTTGTAATTAACTCTAAAAATCGACGCCGTATGTCATCCATGATAAACATAACTGGTTCTTTTATGTACACATTAAAAGGGATTTTTAATAACCCGTCAAGATATTGTCGTGATTTTGATCCCGAATCTTCCGATTTTGCTTTAATTTCTTTTAATTTCATCATTGCTCGTTCTTTTACAGAATCGGGTGCTTTTAATAAACATATTTGTTGTTCTAACGGTATTTTATTTATGTCAAAATTGGATAAATCGTTGGTATATTGTATCGTTTTTTTCATCGCGTCGCGAAAATATTGTTTTATCGACCATGGAAAACTATCAAACAACATAACTTGTTCATGTGTATCTATTGAACCATTGTTATCATTTGACAAAACATCGTACAATAAATACGCCATATATTTGTTATCTTGTGTCGTTACATTTATTAATAATTGTATTAATATATTTCGTTTAATATACAAATCAGAGGATATAAAATCGTTTACGGTATGAGCTAACGTTTTTTGTTTTATTGATTTATATTGATTTAAATATCCGTTATATTTATTATAAATGTCTATGAAATTTGAATTTGTTAAGTAATCTTTTAAGGTTAAAGACGTGATAAAATTATTAAATGTCTCACCTTGAAATTCGCTGTTATTTGGTTTATTAATAGGATTATTGATAATTTCTACCATTGAATTAATATATTTGTTGTTCAAAAATCCGATAATGATGTCATCTACAATACCATTAATTAATAACGTTGTTTTTAAAACGCTATTATAAATATACATTTTTATACCATATACTTTTAAATGAAACGGTTTTACATTCAACGAAATGTCGATACAATCTAAATTTTTTATTGTCGGGTCTACAAATTCATCTGAAAATACAAGTTTTTTATGTTTATGTATATCTTTATCTGCTGCTGCTGCTGCTGTTGCTGTTGTTGCTGTTGTTGCTGTTGTTGCTGTTGTTGCTGTTGTTGCTGTTGTTGCTGTTGTTGCTGTTGTTGCTGTTGTTGCTGTTGTTGCTGTTGTTGCTGTTGCAACAATCTCAATTTTAGATTCGGATTGTGATTTTGTGATGACGACGCGATAACTTGTTGGATGAAAATATTTTTTCAACAATTCATATTTTAATAAATCTGGATCGGGTATTATAATTGAATTGTTATTACCGAAACAAATGGTTAATAAATCTTCCAACGATTCTGTGCCATATATTTTTAATATGGCGGATAAATCATTATTTATTAATTGAAGTGAATTTATTATGGTTTCTGTATTGGATATGTGTGATATTTTTTTCACTTTTTCACTTAATATATTTAAAGAATTTATACACGAATTTACTTCACCAACTCCTAAAATATCTAACAATTTATTTCGATTTACATGAATAATGGTTTTTTGTATAATATCTTGGAAAAAATCCATCTTTTTATTCACTAAAATATTAATATCTTGTGGTATTGACGTGGTGGGATGTGGTAGTAATGGTAAATGGGCTAATATATTATTATTTTTTGGTTGTGGTTGTGGTTGTGGTGATGGCATTATTTTGCCATTCATTTTATACTTTATATATCGATATATTATATTATTAAACAATATTAAACACGATTTATTATAGTATAATAAAAAACAACTGATAATTATTTTCAATGGGTATTCCAAGCTACTTTTCGTATATTGTTAAAAACCATATTAATATTATACGAAAATTGGGTAAAAAAAGTATGATCATAAATAACCTGTATATGGACTGTAATTCTATTATTTATGATGCAGTCAGAACAATTGATTTCGCTAAGTTTACACCTTTGCACATTTCAAACGCCGACTTTGTCGGCGGAAATGAGTGCAAAGGCAACGTTACCATGCGCATTACAAATGCGCAAAGGTGTAAAGTGGGAGAATATACTGATGCAATTATTAGACAGGTTACTGTTAAAATTGAGGAATATATCGGCTTAATTGGTCCCGATAATTTAATTTATATTGCGTTTGATGGTGTAGCTCCTGTCGCGAAATTAGAACAACAGAGATCAAGACGATATAAATCATGGTATCAATCAGAAATCACAAAATCTATTTTTACTGCTACTGCCACTGCCACTGCTACTTCTAATAAAGCTACTAGTTGGAACACAACGGCGATTACCCCTGGTACCGAATTTATGGTTGAATTGAATAGGCGAATTCATGATTATTTTTCTGATACCTCTGCAAATTTAGAGAAATATAATGTTCAGAAAATTATTGTGTCTAGTAGTGATGAAGTCGGGGAAGGGGAGCATAAGATTTTTGAATATATTAGATTATTACCTGGTCTAGTATCTACTGAACGGTCAAATGAACAAAATAAAACGAGTGTGATTTATGGTCTGGATGCCGATCTAATAATGTTATCCATCAATCATTTACCTATTAACAAAAACATCTTTTTGTTTAGGGAAACCCCTGAATTTATTAAATCGATTGATAATTCTTTAGAACCCAATGAAACGTATTTAATGGATATTCCACTTCTAGCAGAAATCATTACTTTGGATATGAATAATGGCGCGGAATTAACTACAGCACAACAGAAGAATCGAATATATGATTATATATTCCTATGCTTCTTTTTAGGGAATGATTTTATGCCTCATTTTCCGGCATTGAATATTCGGACAGGAGGAGTTGATAAAATGTTGGGGGCATATAAAGCCACTATTGGATTAAGTGCGAATGAAAATTTGACGGACGGGAAACAAATATTTTGGAAAAATGTTCGGAAACTAGTTGCTTTTTTGGCAAATATGGAAGAAGAGTATTTTAAAAATGAAGCAAAATTGCGAGATAAAAGAGAAAGGTATGTGTTACCCGAAGAAACGGCGGAACAAAAATATATGAAGTTTGAGGCGATACCTACCTATGAACGCGAGACGGAGAAATATATTAATCCGTACAAAGTAGGGTGGCAATCGCGATATTATAAATCGTTGTTGAATGTGGATAGAGATGAAATTCGGTGCAAACAAATATCCCTTAATTATTTGCAAGGGTTAGAGTGGACAATGAAATATTATACTAGCGGCTGTCCTGATTGGAGATGGAAATATAATTATAATTATCCTCCACTTTTACAGGATTTATTGACTTATATACCTTATTTTGATACAGTATATATTAAGGATAATGGGGCAGTTGCGGTATCTCCATATACGCAATTAAGTTATGTATTGCCTCGTCAAAGTTTACACTTTTTACCGGAGAAAATATATCGTCGTTTAAAAGAAGATTATTCACATTGGTATCCAACGGATTGTGAATTTGTATGGGCATATTCGCGATATTTTTGGGAATCTCATGTTGAATTGCCTGAATTGGATATTGATGAAATCGAAACGGTTGTTTTGAATATATAATTATTGGATATAGAGTAGAAAATATTAGAAGAAAAAATAAAATATATTATTTTCGTTTTATTGTACTGCATTTTTTACTTCATAGTTTTTTTTGTATTTTACACATTTTCTCATTTCAAATGCCGATTTTTCAATAATAAAAAATTGATTTGAAATTTTAAATAATTATAAAAGGTAATTACCAAACAAAATACATATTATTAACCAAATACTTAACTTTATAATACCAAATAAAATGACAACAAATCTCCAAATTGGAGATGTTGGAGATGGAACGTTTAGTTTTATCAATAATGCCAATGAACGACGTATGTTGGCAAATGCATGGGCCGCAATCAATGAAACGGAGTCGTGGGCTTATATGTTACAAGAGCCAGAGCGCGGATATACGTGGTGTAATGATGCCCAATATAATAAAATACAAAACAAAATGGATGAACTGGACCCTGTTATATCTGGAAATCATAGTGGCTTTTCACTTGGATTTACTATGCGAACGATGCAAACAATTGCACAACACGGCATTGATGCAGTCGAGGCGATATATAAAGTGAAACCAAATTGACCAATTTGTTCTTGAGTATAAATAAGTATGTATAAATGTTCCAAAATGTAA